>Ga0078972_1002546_pt1 | contig 59609 bp, 45 predicted proteins | sample YelNatPaOPGAMG01_FD_67568 | JGI IMG/M metagenome (GOLD analysis project Ga0078972, IMG submission 67568) | Hot spring thermophilic microbial communities from Obsidian Pool, Yellowstone National Park, USA - OP-RAMG-01 (SPADES assembly) (version 2) | ecosystem: Environmental > Aquatic > Thermal...
ATAGAGTCAAGACATCAAACGATTGGAAACAACTCATCGTTGAAAAACTGCCTATGTTTGCGATGTCGGCTGCGTCTGCTGTTATAACAATAATCGCTCAACAGAAAGGCGGCGCAGTAAAGACTTTTGAGCAATTTCCTTTGTACGCACGGGTAGAAAACGCGGTTAATGCTTATGCCTCATACATAGGCAAGATGATTTTGCCTAAGGGGCTTGTAGTATTTTATCCACACCCTGGATTATCACTCAGCTTGAAACAGATAGTTCCAGCAATAGTGGTATTGCTAGTGTTGACCACTATTTCGGTGATTTTCAGAAAAAACAAGCCGGGACTGCTTGCCGGATGGTTGTGGTATGTGATTACACTTGTACCGGTTATCGGATTATTCCAAGTTGGCGGACAGGCAATGGCGGACAGATACACTTATGTGCCGCTGATTGGAATATTCATTATGATTGCTTACGGCATACCAGGCATATTGAAATCACTAAAACCACCTATGAGTTACGCACCAGCTATTCTTGCCATAATACTAATATTGCCGCTTGCAGCACTTACATCATATAGACAAGCATCCGTCTGGCATGACAGTGAAACACTTTTCAGACATGCAATTCGGTTCACAAAATCTAACTACACAGCGGAAAACAATCTAGGAGTTATACTAATCGAGCGCGGCAAGATTGACGAAGCCATCCAACATTTCAAAACTGCGCTTGCCGTAAAACCAGATTATGTTGATGCGCATGTCAGTCTCGCAGTGGCGTTTATGAACAAAGACAAGCTTGACCTAGCAATGCCTCATCTAGAAACTGCCATCAAGCTCAGCCCAAACGATACGGACGTACTGAACAACTACGGTGCTGCACTAGCAATGCAGGGAAGACTGAAAGAAGCCCTAGGTTACTTCAAAGCCGCAGTAAAAGCAGATCCTGAAAACCCAGATGCAAACGAAAATCTAAAGCGTGCTGAACAACTGCTGAGCGAAAAATAGTCGCCAAAAATCCATTACTGAAGATTGAAGGCTCAAGCCGTATTATGTATCTAATTACTTAGACAGCAAAAAGTTGTGAAAGGAGAAACGTGACAGATGAAAACGATCTTTTCTAAACGAGGTATGCTAAAAGCTGTAATCATCGCTGCAGCGATAATGATTTGTGCAATCTGCTTATACCCAGCAATCGGCGATGGAACATCGGGCGCTTCAGCATCAGAAGATATAACGATAACAATAACCACCAAATTTTCTGAAAAGCCCATTCCTATTGCAATGCGAGCCGGAACTCAATTCACTGTCACTCTGCCATCCAACATCACAACCGGCTACAGTTGGCGAATAGCACGTGACCCAAACCCCAAGATACTCAAAGTTGTAGGCTCAGAATATATACAGCCGAGCAGTGGCGCAATGGGACGCAGCGGCACTGAGGTTTGGACTTTTCGTGCAATTGCCAAAGGAACGCAGAGCGTGACGATGGAATATGCAAGACCCTGGGAGAAAAATGTGAAGCCAAGCAAGTCCCAAACGTTTTATGTTACTATTCAGTAAGCCAGCGAGCGGCATCTTTTGCATGATACGATATAATGATATCCGCTCCAGCACGTTTGATGGATGTGAGAATTTCTAGAACGACCCTACGCTCATCAATCCAGCCGTTTTGTGAAGCAGCTTTTACCATCGAGTATTCACCCGAAACGTTGTAAGCAGCTATTGGCACGTCGAACTGATCTCTTGCACCGCTGATAATATCCAAATACGAAAGAGCCGGCTTAACCATTACAATATCAGCACCCTCATCTATATCTAGTGCAATCTCCTTGAATGCTTCACGGCGATTAGCAGCATCCATCTGATAACCTCTGCGATCGCCAAACTGTGGGGCACTATCGGCCGCTTCTCTGAAAGGACCATAGAATGCTGAAGCATACTTTGCCGCATATGAAATTATCGCAACGTCAGTAAAGTCATTATCGTCCAATGCTTCACGAATTGCACCAACTCTACCATCCATCATATCTGACGGAGCTACAATGTCTGCACCTGCCTCAGCGTGAGATACCGCAATGCGCATCAGATATTCTAGGGTCTCATCATTATCCACTTCTCCGTTTATCACAATCCCACAGTGGCCATGGGAAGTGTACTCACACATGCAAACATCGGTTATTACAACAAGCTCGGGTATAGAGCTCTTTAACGCTCTTACAGCTCTCTGCACTATCCCATCTTCAGCATAAGCCTCACAACCTATTTCATCCTTAGAAGCTGGAATACCGAACAAAATAACCGCCGGAACACCCAGCGAAAACAAATCCTCAGCCTCCCTGCATAATAAATCGATCGAAAGATGATAGACACCGGGCATTGCCGATACTTCTCTTTTTACCCCATCACCATGCACTGCGAACAGCGGAGAGACCATATCATCCACAGACAACCTAGTTTCTCTCACCAACCGACGTATGCCCTCAGTTTTTCGCAGCCTTCTGCCTCTAACAAAAGGAAAACTCATATCCGCCACCTCACAAGAGCCTCTACAAGCCCATCAATAGTGTATTCATCAGCGATAATATTAGGCTCAAGCCCAAGCTCGCGTGCAGTTTCTGCAGTTATAGGACCTATGCACGCTATAGCAACATTCTGCGGCAAATCTGAACCTACAATCCTAACAAAATTCCGCACTGTCGAAGAGCTGGTGAAAGTTACAGCATCAACCAGCCCTTCATCAATCATCCTGCGCAAGTCTGGCTCGGCAGGGATAAATGGAACAGATTCATAAACAGCCGCAGTTGACACTTCTGCACCACGTCCCTTTAGCATCTCAACTAAAACATCCCTAGCATCCTTTGCTCTGATCAGTAGTATTTGTTTTCCATTCGGATCTTCTGGAAACTGATCCGCCAATGCTTCAGCTACAAACTCTGTAGGCACAAAATCCGCACGCAGACCTATCCTTTCAAGCTCACCAGCAGTAACAGGTCCAATAGCGGCTATTTTCACACCGCAAAAAACTCTAGCATCTAGTCCATGTTTGTGCAATTTTATGGCAAATTGTTTGACACCATTGGCGCTTGTGAATACTATCCAGTCAAAGTCTGACAAATTCATTAGAGATATGCCTATATCGTCAATCGGCTCAATCTTTATAACTGGGTATTCGATAACCTCTGCGCCTAGAGATTCTAACTTATCAACTAACACACCAGATTGATCATGGCTTCGCGTAATTACGATTCGCCTGCCAAACAGAGGACGCTTTTCAAACCAAGCAAGTGACTCCCTAAGCTTCACCACATCACCAACAACTGCAACAGCCGGCGGACCAATTCCATTACGCTCGGCATCGTTGACTATTGTTCCGAGCGTTCCAGTTATCGTTTTCTGTAAAGCTCGTGTACCCCACTGAATCAATGCAATAGGCGTATCTGCAGGACGGCCATTTTCAAGCAGTTTGCCAACTATTCCTGCTAGCCTCTCCATACCCATAAGAAAGACAAGTGTATCGGCTCCAGTAGATATGCAATCCCACCGTATCAAGCTATCCAGTTTTCCCGGATCTTCATGCCCGGTGAGCACAGTAAATGAAGACGCATACCTACGATGCGTAATAGGTATACCAGCATAAGCAGGCACTGCCGTAGCAGAGCTTACACCTGGAACTATTTCGACCTCAAGTCCTGCATGCACAACTGCTTCGGCCTCTTCCCCACCCCTGCCAAATACAAAAGGATCGCCTCCTTTGAGCCTAACTACTAATGCACCTTGAGACGCCTTCTCCACAAGAAGCTGATTTATATCTTCCTGATTCATTGTGTGCCTGCCTGATTCCTTGCCCACATATATCTTCTCCGCATCGGATCTGCAATATCGGAGTATTGATGGATGAACCAAGCGGTCATAAACTACAACATCGGCCTCTGCGAGAATCTCAATGCCTCGAAGCGTTATAAGTTTCGGATCACCTGGACCTGCTCCAACAAGGAAAACTTTGCCTCTATTACTTCGAATATTCTCAGTTGTCATCCATTAACCTACCGCAGCTATTTTCACAAGTGCACCTACAACATCCAACGATTTTTCAAGATCCAAGTCAATCTGTTTCTTGAGTGCATCAACCGAATCAAACTTAACCTGACCCCTAATCTTCTGATGAAACTCGGTGTCAATCTCAAAACCATAAATATCGCTGTCGAAATTATGAATCAGCACTTCTACTACTCTTTCAGTACCTCCGAACGTAGGACGCACACCTATACTGCAAACTCCAGGCATCCATATCCCATCAACTCGCACACGCACAGCATATACACCATCTACAGGAACAATCTGTCGACTCGATAACTGTAGATTAGCAGTTGGATATCCAATCTTTCTACCTATCCCAAACCCTTTAACCACTCTGCCTCTGATAGTAAAACGTGAGCCAAGCAACATAGCAGCACCAGCCAAATCACCTTTAGAAACAGCATGACGAACCCTTGTACTACTAACAGAACTACCTCTGCAAGTGGTCGGCTCAACTGCTACAACTCCAAATCCTTTTTTTTCGCCCAACTGCCGAAGCATATTTACATCTCCAGCACGCCCTCTGCCAAACCTAAAATTTGAACCTACAACCACAACCTCAGCGTGAAGCTCTTCCAACAAAATCACTTCTACAAAGTCCTCAGGACTTAGCCCAGCCACAGTATGATCAAATGGCGATACGACCACTCTTGCAGCTCCAGCGCTAGACAAAAGCTGTAGTTTTTGCTCAAGAGTATTAATACATAAAGGCGCCCTATCCGGAGCTATCAATTCTTCAGGAAGACGATCGAATGTAAGTACAACAGGAGTAACATCTTTCGCCGCTGCTTGAGAGCGAAGAAGCGACAGAAGCGATCTGTGACCAATATGAACACCGTCAAAAACTCCAATGCTAACAGCCGCGCGAGTAAATCCTGTAACACCCACTATTCTGCACCTACAAATACTTTTTCAGGCTTTAGAAACTTTTCCGTTCCACGAACTAGTATTTTACCCACAGCCAGAAATTCTCCTCTTTCCGAACAAATTCTCACCAATTCGCCATCAGCTATATCAGATCTGATAACTATTAGACTGCCGTTCGCCACTTTCGCCGTCATTTCATCATCAATAACAATGCACGGCAGATCAGAAAGAGCGTCTTTCATACTTATGAAAAAATGTGAAACATCACCACTCAAAGCTGTGCTTTCCAATTCATCCAAAGTGATACTATCCTGAATGCAAAATTTTCCAACCCTCGTACGAATCAGCGCACCCATATGTCCGCCAACTCCCAAAGCATCCCCAATATCCGAACACAGCGTACGTATATAAGTGCCACTAGAACACACTATCCTAAGTCCTACGATAGGAACTCCTCTGTCCTGATCAAAGTTGAAACTAGTCATCTCCAAAAGGCTGATTGTCACCTCACGCGGCTCGCGATGAACTTCTATATTGTTACGTGCAAGCTCATAAAGACGCTTACCATCACGTTTGATTGCGGAAACCATCGGCGGCACCTGAAGTATACTACCAGTAAACTTTGGCAGAACAGAAAGCACAGATTCTTGGGTTATATATGATGCATCGGCAATAGAAATAATCTCACCTTCTGCATCTTGAGTAGCAGTTGATATTCCCAGCACTAGATCAGCTTCGTATTCCTTCTCACATCCAACCAAATACTCTGCAATTCTAGCTGCTTTCCCAATACATACGACAAGAACCCCTTCCGCCATTGGATCAAGGGTTCCTGTATGCCCCACTCTTTTCACACCAATCGCACTTCGGACCCTCTGAATAACATCATGAGACGTCGGTCCTTTGGGCTTTGCTAAGTTCAAGATCCCATCCAAGCCCTGACCTCCGAAAGCAGAAGCTTCTCAGATTCAGACAAAGGAGCTTCGATAGTACAGCCTGCCGCAGCCGCATGCCCACCGCCGCCAAACCGAGCAGCGATTCTATTGACCTCTATGCTACCTTTCGACCGCAGACTTACACGCACTTTGTTCTTTTCTATCTCTCTTATTAATATCGCTACTTGTACACCTCTGACCGCTACAAGCTGATTAACTATGGAATCTGTATCGGCATCCGTCCCTCCGCATCGTGAAAAATCTTGAAGGGTTATCCTAGACCAAACAAGTCTGCCGTCAAGATCGGCGCGAATTGAAGATAATGCAGCTCCAAGCAATCTGACGTTTGCAATAGAACGGTTTTCGTATATTTCAGATGCCGCCTCGGCTGGCGAAGCACCTAATCTAGTAAGCATTGCGGCAGTCTCGAGCGTAGTTGCGGTAACATTAGCAAATCTAAGTGCGCCAGTGTCGCCAACAATTCCTGCCATCAGCTGGCGAGCAATATCGCTAGTAATCTCAACTTTCAGCCGCTCTTTCAGTAGATACGTAGCTATCTCGGCAGTAGCTGCCGCCTGTGGAACTACTAGAAGAACAGCTTTCTCAGAAACATCATCTACGATTTCTCCTGGATGATGATCAATAATAATCAAATCCTTTACGTTCTCAAACGCAGCCGACGCACTACCAATACGGCCAAGATTGCCTGCATCACAGATAATCCCAACATCGAATCGACTTTCACCGACTTCTCTAAGTATCCCATCCGTGTCAGAGAGATACTCACAAGTATCAGGGACACCATCAACTGAAACCACAACACTACTCTTACCTAAACTACGAAGCCCAGCTGAAATAGCAAGCGCACTGCCAATAGCATCAGGATCCGGCCGTTCATGTACAGCAATAATAAAAGACTCAGAGCCATCTATTATCTCAATTACCCTGTCAACCGATCTATTGAATTCTTCTGAATCCGCAACTGTCCAGGGTATTGGATTATTCTTCTTCACTCTCATCCTGCTTTATCTGCTGCAAAAGTTCGAATATTCTCGCGCCATGTTCGATCGAATGATCAAGTCGAAACTCAATCTCTGGAGTAATACGCATAGTAATTCGTTTTCCAATTTCCAGCCGAACAAAACCCCGTGCTTTATTAAGTGCAGCAATAGCTGCTTCCTGAACGTCATGCTCACCCATAACGCTGACAAACACCCTCGCAATTCGCATATCAGGCGTTACATCTACTTCTGTAACCGTAACGAACCCGAGACGAGGATCTCTAATCTCACGCTGTATGATATCGCTTATCTCAGACCTGAGCAGCTCTCCAACTTTTTTCTGGCGTGTTGTCATAGTTCACACAAACTCCAGTTCTATTGATACTACGGAGACTGCGGGATTTGATTCGACATAGTCTGCGGCTTTGTCGAGCACGCGATTCGCAGATTTTACATCGTTGGAAACACAGGCAACACCAAGCACTGCCCTTCGCCAACTATCATTCTCTGCAACCTCAGCAGCAGAAACACCAAACTTCTGCCGCAAATGTTCTAGCAGACTCTTCAACACTTGGCGTTTGTCTTTAAGAGAGTCGGCACCCGGGATATCAATTGTAACACTTAGAATCCCTACTACCACTTTTCCCTACCGAGGTACACAAAATACATCAAAGCGCGCGTGCAATACGATCAAGAGTATATACGTCAATCATGTCGCCGACTTCGTAATCGTTGAAGCCGCCTATATTAATCCCACACTCAAATCCAGCAGCTATTTCTGAACGATCTTCCTTCAGATGCTTCAATTGATCTATCTTGCCTTCGTAGATCACTTCATCGCCGCGTTTTACCCTTGCATTAGCGCCACGAACAATGCTGCCTTCGGTAACATAGCAACCCGCAATCACACCTACCTTTGGAACCCTAAAAGTTGCTCGAACTTCAGCCGTACCAAGATGCCGTTCTTCATAAACTGGCGAAAGCAGTCCCGCCATCGCGGCACGCACATCATTTATCAGTTCATATATAACATTATATAGCCTTATTTCAACATGTTCAGCTTCAGCCATATCAGCCGCCCGCGGCTCAACCCTAACGTTAAATCCAATAACAATTGCATCCGATGCTGCAGCAAGCATTATATCGCTCTCATTAACAGCCCCAATAGCTGAATGAATAATTTTCACCCTAACTTCCTCATGCTCAATCTCTTCCAGTGCTTGACGAACGGCTTCCTCAGACCCCTGAACATCTGCCTTGATAATCAGGTTTAGCTCCTTTACTTCGCCTTCGATCATGCGCTTATGCAAATCTTCGAGCGTAAGTCTGCTCTGAGAAGCCAACCTGCTCTCACGATCTTTGCGCTCCCGTTCCTCAGCCAATCGCTTGGCTTCCTTTTCATCACGAACCGATCTAAGCACATCTCCTGCAGCTGGTGGCTGTGATAGCCCTAATATCTCAACCGGTGTCGCCGGACCTGCCTTGAACACTCTTTCTCCGTTCTCATTGAACATTGCCTTGACTTTCCCGTATGCCGCGCCTGCAACCACCGGTGTTCCGACCTTAAGTGTCCCCTGCTGCACCAAAACAGTGGCAACCGGGCCCCTTCCTCTGTCAAGCTTGGCTTCAATAATCGTCCCTTGAACATCCTTAGCCGATGCCGATGCTTCAAGCTCAAGCATATCGGCCACAAGCAGAATCATCTCCAGCAGAACATCTACATTCGTTCCCTGCTTAGCAGATAATTCGACCGTAATCGTATCGCCGCCCCAATCCTCAGGCGTAAGCCCTCTTTCTGCAAGCTGCTGCTTTACCCGATCTACATTTGCCTCAGGCTTGTCTATCTTGTTTATAGCAACGATAATCGGTACCCCAGCAGCACGTGCATGGTTTATGGCTTCATCCGTCTGCGGCATGATAGCATCGTCAGCAGCTACAACGAGTACAACAATATCGGTAACACTGGCACCTCTTGCGCGCATAGCCGTGAAAGCTTGATGTCCTGGCGTATCAAGAAAAGTTATCTTCCTACCACCCACATCAACCTGATATGCACCGATATGCTGCGTAATACCACCGAACTCGCCCGCCGTTACATTGCTCTCACGGATTTTATCCAAAAGCGTGGTCTTGCCATGGTCAACATGTCCCATCACAACAACCACAGGAGGTTTCGGCACAGCTTTAGATGAATGTTTCGGCTTCGGTTTGTGCTCAACAGGTCCTTTAGCAACTGGTTTCGGTTCCTTCTTGGCAGGCACAACCCGATAACCCCATTTTTTGGCAACTAATGCGGCAACGTCTACATCAATCTGTTGATTCAAAGTAGCCATAATGCCCATCTCAAGCAGTTTTGCCTGAACATCTGCAGGAGCGACATTCATAGCCTCTGCTAGTTCGCGCACGGATATAGAGCCAGCGACTTCTATGATTCGGCTGTGATCTTTCTCAATTATCTCCTTGACAAGCTCAGCCGTCGCATCATCAATAGTAGAAGACGCGTTTTCAACTTCGATGCCCAAATCCTTCAGCACATCAATCAACGGCTTAACGGCAAAACCAATCTGCTTGGCAAGCTCAGAAACCTTTATATCGCTCATCAGATGCTATCTGTGCCTCCCTAGGTTCCATTTCTACGAAACCAAACGGCAAAGGCAAGCAGAAGAGAAAACTCAGGGGGAATGCGTATCACGCATCAAAGAGGAAGCATACCAAACTGCGGACTATACTCACACGATAATCTACATTCTTGGCGAATGATACTTACCCTATCAAGCTTCCATCTTTAATTCCCCGTCTTATATTTTCTGCTCTTTTCATTTTTCTTCTGCAACCTGCCGTAATTCTTCCATAATCTGCTCCGGTACTGATACCCTTAAAGCACGATCGAGCATGCGCTTTTTTGCTGCAGCCGCTATACATGACGACTTTCGGCATAAATATGCTCCTCGTCCGGGTTTCTTACCGGTTGGATCAATCGCTATCTCCCCATCCGAAGTCTTCACAATACGTATAAAACCGCTCTTCTCATCAGAGGACCTACATGCAACACAAGTCCTAATTCTCTTTTTCTGCATCTCGAATCCCCCAACCGAGAGTTCAACATCAGAAACCAATCATCCTCCAAGCCAACCTAAGTCCAGCTGTCAGCGCCTTATTTTTCAGGCGCAGTCTCAGCAGACATATCGCTTCCTATCCCATCCTCGCCTGGTACCATATCAGGCTCAGCAATAGTTCCTTTGATCTCTTCGCCGCCTGAAAGCAGCGCTCTTGCAGCCTGCGCCTCGCTTCTAATATCTATACGCCAGCCAGTTAACCTAGCTGCAAGCCTCACATTCTGACCAGATTTTCCTATCGCAAGCGACAGTTGGGATTCTGGCATCAAGACCAACGCAGTACGCGTTTCTTCGTCAATTTCAACAGACGATGCTTTGGCAGGACTTAGGGACTCGGCTATGAACTTCTTTATATCCGGATCCCAACGCACTATGTCAATCTTCTCATCATACAGCTCGTTTACAACAGCTTGAACTCGAGTGCCACGATGCCCAACACACGCACCAACCGGATCAACATTTTCGTCGGTAGAAGCAACGGCGATTTTCGTTCTAGCACCTGCTTCGCGAGCAACCGATTTAATTACAACAATACCATCGGCTATCTCTGGAACCTCCATCTCAAAAAGCCGACGAATAAGAGTCGGATGAGTTCTTGAAACAATTACCTGCGGCCCACGAGATGCTTTATCTGCATCCTTAACCTCAAGCAGATAAACCTTTATTCTGTCACCGAAACGATATGGTTCCGTAGGCACCTGCTCAGTTGGTGGCAGCAGAGCTTCCACACGTCCAAGAGTCAGTATAACATTTCTCTGCTCCCTCCGCTGAACAATGCCAGTAACCACCTCGCCAACACGATCCCCATATTCTTCGGCAACTTTCTGGCGCTCGGCCTCACGTATTTTCTGCACAACAACCTGCTTTGCTGTCTGCGCAGCTATACGTCCAAAGTTTTCAGGCGTTACCTCGATCTCAACAATATCACCAATTGTAGCTTCTTCGTCGTATTTTTTTGCATCTTGCAAAGATATCTGAGTGTGCACATTCTCTACATTCTCTACAACCTGCTTCTGGCAGAACACCTTGAAACCTGACTTGGTAAAAGTAACGCGCACATGTATATCCCCTGTAGCGGCGTAACTTTTCTTGTACGCCGACTCCAGAGCCGATTCTATCGCTGTTAGGAGTACCTCAAGTGGTATCTCCTTCTCTTTTTCTATTTGGTGGAGCGCCTCCAGGAACTCCTGATTCATCTATACGCCTCTCGCTAGTGTCGTTATTAGACCTACTTTTTTATCCAATCATCCTCTTAACGATAAAAAGAGTGGGTGTGCAGACCCACTCTTTCAGCATGCACCCATATAGCATCGTAAGTATACCATGCTGCTGGTCTCATTGCAAGACCTTTACTGCATCCAATAAACGTTCGGACTGCCTATTTGGGATGGCTTTAACTACAGCCTTATTGATGAGGACATCAACGATTGCGCATATTCAGTTTTATCGTTGAATTAGAAAAATGCACATTCTAATTCAAAGTTCATATTTCTCGTTGACATATCGAAACAATACGGATACACTACAATCGAAGTGAAGCGCTCTGCAAATAATTAGCGCTATCTGTAACACGTTCACCTGGAGGCATACAATGTTTCGCAAACTGGGAGTATCCATTTTCACAGTATTAGCAATATTACTTGCGATTACCTACACATTTGGAGCACCGTTACTCAAATTAGAATCGGGGACTTTCGACCTTACTGCGCGCGGGAGCGCGACGAACTATCGCGAACTTGCGGCAACATCTTCATCACCATATAGGATAATACAATGTAAAGGACCAATATTACCAAATTGGCGACAGAGCATAGAAAACGCAGGAGCAAAAATACTTGGCTATCTACCAGATTATGCCTACTTGGTGAAAGCAACACCAACAATCGAATCAAAGATAAGCAAGTACTCATTTGTGCGTGCTACAGGCGCTTACCTTCCACGTTACAAAATAAGCCCCAGCTTAAGCTCTGTTCCTGCTGCAAAGACTGTCGAGATAACAGTTCTTCTGCATCCAGGCGAGAACGTAAATTTCGTAAAGACTAAGCTGGAACTGGCTGGTGCGGTTTTAATGGACGCCTCAACTGCTGGCGCACAGCCGATTTTGACCGTTGAAGCCCCCGGCTCTGCAATTAAAGATATAGCAGCAATAGATGCTGTTCAATGGCTTGAGTATCGTGCTGAAAGAAAACTGCTGAACGATGTGGCGCGAAGCATAACCAAAGTCAATGATGCTTGGGTAGATACCGGGCTGTATGGAGCTGGGCAGATTGTTGCAGTGGCTGATACTGGATTAGACACCGGAGTTATGGCATCATTATCACAGGACTTCGCAGGTAGAATTCAGTCGGTTTATGCTCTTGGGAGACCTGGAAACTGGAGTGATACGCACGGACATGGCACGCACACATCCGGCACTGTTCTAGGCAATGGCAGGTTATCGGGCAGCAACCCTGCAACTCACTCGTATGCAACTTCGTTTGCAGGAGTCGCACCTGAAGCCAAACTTGTTATGCAGTCCATTATGGATTCCAGCGGTGGACTTGGAGGACTGCCGAGCGATCTAAACGACTTGTTCCTTCAGGCTTATAACGACGGCGCGCGAGTTCACAGCAATAGCTGGGGCGCTGATGTATATGGGGCATATACTACAGACTCGCGCAACGTTGACATGTTCATGTGGAACCACAAAGATATGGTCATAGTCTTCGCTGCGGGCAATGCCGGCAGTGATTCTAATGCCGACGGCAAGATAGACGCCGACTCTATGGGATCTCCAGCTACAGCTAAAAACTGCATAACGGTAGGTGCAACAGAGAACTTCCGGCTGTCCGGAGGAGTCCAAATGACTTATGGTGATGCATTTGGATATCCTGCACCACCTATTTCCACCGATCTTATGAGTAATAACGCTGATGGGATGGCGGCATTCTCAAGTCGTGGACCGTGCGATGATGGTCGTATAAAACCTGATATATGTGCCCCTGGCACAAATGTTATATCCTGCCGTTCACATGCATCCGGAGCAGGTGTTGGCTGGGGTGCGTATAATGCGGACTACTGCTACAGTGGTGGAACTAGCATGGCATGCCCTCATGTTGCTGGTGCAGCTGCATTAGTGAGACAATTTTTCATTCAAAATAAGGGGTGGAGCTATGTCTCAGCAGCAATGGTCAAAGCTGCACTCATAAACGGAGCAAAGGATATGACCCCAGGCCAGTATGGTACCGGCTCAAAACAAGAAATATCCCGCAGACCAGATCAATCGCAGGGATGGGGAAAGCTGGATCTGTATAACACATTTAAAACACCAACTTCAGGCATTCTGGAGTTTGATGACCATACTACTGGGCTGACCACAGGTCAAACAGTTACTTATGAATACCAGGTGTCTGAAGGTGACGCACTTCACTTCACTTTGGTCTGGACAGACTATCCAGCAACAACAGGCGCTGGCACGAAATTAGTAAACGATCTGGATATGTTACTTACAGCACCAGATGGCACAAAATACTATCCGAATGGGCGAACCTCGGCGGATCACGTAAACAACATTGAAGACATCATTGTTGATGCCGATCATACCACAACCGGCAAGTACACACTAACCGTTACAGCGTTTAACATTGCGTCATCAGATCCCCAGCCCTATGCTCTTGTTCAGAGACTAACACCTGGACTTCCTGATCTCTCAAGCAGCACAAAGACATCAAGTCCGACGGGAGGAGTGTACGGAGGCCAGACGATAACCTACACAATCAGAGTGAGAAATACAGGCGCACCAAGTTCGAATACAGTTGTAACCGATCCCATACCCGACACAACAACCTATGTGCCAAACAGCACGACTCTAAATGGTGTGCCAGTTGACGACACAGGAGGTGTATGTCCACTCGTAACTGGACTTGTGGTCAATTCACCCGGATCTGATCCGGGTGTAATCAGGCGAGGCTACGATGCTGTGATTACATTCCAAGTAATAGTTAACGACGGTCTAGACGAAGGCACACCCATCGAAAATACTGCTACAATAACCGCCGACGACGGTGTGTCAGTTCAGGTTACGGCGTTGAATCGCATTCCGCGCAAGATAAGAGTAATGCCCGGAGGAACCGGAGATGGTTCGTCCTGGGACTATGCAAAACCAACGATATTGGCTGCACTTCAGGACGCTTTCGCCGGCGATGAAATATGGGTTGCCGCTGGAACGTACATTGGAGCGATAACAGTTCCAGACGGAATGAAACTCTACGGCGGATTTGCTGGAACTGAAACATCACAGGAAGAGCGAAATCCGGAGGTAAACATCAGTATAATTGATGCAAAATATGCCGGAAGCGCTGTTACAGTAGCAGAAGGAGCTACATCATCAACTGTAATTGACGGGTTTACTATTAGAAACGGAAAGGGCACGAAAGTAATAGTAGGAAACCAGACTATGATGTGCGGCGGAGGTATTTATTCGGTAAATGCTTCGCCAATCATCGCTCACAACAGGATCACTGCGAACAATGTGACGCATAGAGGAGGCGGAATCTATTGCGTTGGAGGAGCACCAACGATTGTTGACAACCTAATCTACGGCAACATAGCCCGTACACAGAATTACACAGGCTACGGCGGTGGAATCTACTGTGCGACATCCGACGCGGTAATAGAGCGCAACTCAATATTCTCTAACCGCGCAAATCCAAGCGGTGGTGGGATCGCATGTGCGCCGGGGGCATCGCCGACTATAATGTATAACACATTCACGGACAATGGCGCGATGTGGGGTGGTGCAGTGTTCTGCGACACTGAATCAAAACCGCTCGTCGCCAACAACTGGATAATTGGAAACAAAGCGACTCTCGGCGGTGGGTTTTTCTGCGGAAGAAGCGCTGACGCAAGCTTTATCAACAATACGCTGGTGCGAAACTACTCATCGCCAGGAGGCGCTATTGCCATCTATTCAGCTCAGCCAATAGTGGCAAACAACATTGTTACCGCCAACGCCGTAGGAATATCAAAAGCGGGTAATCTCAATACTCCTACTTTGGCTAACAACTGCGTGTATAAGAATCTGCTTACGGATTATCTTGGTATTTCTGCCGGTGCCACAGACATAATGGCAGACCCAATGTTTGTATCAGCTACAACTGGCGATTATAGACTAAGTGCACTATCACCATGCATAGATGCAGGCGTTGATACTTATGTGCAGCCTGATTGGACCGATGTCTATGGCAATCTGAGAATATCTGGCACCAATGTTGATATAGGTGCTTATGAATATCAACAGGAAGAATAGATAAATATTGCAGTCAAATACAGGTCGGGCAAAAGCCTGACCTGTATTTTTTACTCACAAAGCATAGTATCTGCTCAGTCGCTGTAGAGCTGCAGTGGTTTCACTAGAACCAAGTTTAGCCTGCTCAACAGCACGGCGAATAACATCAATTGATTTATCGTAAACCTTGCGATCAACCGGGTAAGGAGTGCCGTCCTTCCCTCCATGAGCAAAGCTGAATAATGCTGGATCACGCACACATATCGGCGCACCATAGACCAGATCAGCAATCAATGCTAGAGAACGAATACTTTTCGCCCCAATTCCGGGGGTACCTAGAAGTTCTTCGAAATTCTTAGGACACCGTTCGTAAGTATTCAGTAACGCACGATACAGCCTGTCTGGATGAATATCTGAAAGCATAACTGCATGTCTTGCCGGCAGAGATAGTTCTGCAGCATGTTTGAGATCCCGAACTATTATCTCCGGTTTCTCACATGCAAGCGATGATGATACTTTACGGCTATCATCGGCTTCCTCTGCAACCATATTCAGCAATGATTCACCAAGATGAGATGAGCATATAGCAGCATGCGGCTCGCATACAAAATCCTCAACCTTGATTGATAGCCAATGATAACGTCGTGCCCAACCATTTGTATCATGCATCCCCTGTTGAACAACTGCCCATCTACCTTCATTGTCAAAGAAAAACATGTGGTGGTAAAGCGTATAGCCATCCTGCACAGCAGCACTGTCTACTTTGGCAGACATCCTGCTCGCATAAACCAATCTATCGCCGTCAAGAGAATATCGGTCAGCATAACTCGCTATCTCAACAGGTGTTTTGCGAGATGCCGCACCCTTTCCACCACATGCGAAAATACCTAGCTCAGATTCCAGTCCTTTAATCCCCTCTTTGATCGCACCACAAGTAGTTGTAGTCAGTCCTGAGCTGTGCCAATCAAATCCTAGCACACAGCCAAGCGATTGAAACCAATAGGGGTCAGAAAGCCGCGTCAACACAGCCTCTGCGCCAAGCTCGTAAACCATCAGAGATATTATCTCGCGCGATAGTTTGACCATTCTTTCGAACAACCATCGCGGCGCAGAGCCGCCGTGAAGCGGCAGATTAGTAGATCCTGTTCTCATAACATCATCACATTCCAATAGTAGCACCAAGCCAACAAATGGTAAACAGTTTTTATATCGCCAATTTATTGCTTCCTCCACCTAAAAGAGGAAGCAGAAATAGGTTGACGCTTAACAATGCTGGGTGTTATACTTTGGCATAGCGCTAGGGCGGTAGAAGAGATTGAACGAGTTCTTCTCTCTCCCGCTTTTGTTATTTTGTAGGAGACCAGCGTGTCAAAAGACGTCAATCTGGATGATGTTAAGAAGCTATTAGAGTTGGCTGAGAAGCACAATCTAGCCGAGCTTACAGTCGAGGAAAACGGCGTAACCATTACTATAAAAGGCTTTTCAGCACAAGTAGATTTGAATACAGCGGCTATGGAACCTGTTCATCATGTGTTATCGCACATTGAACAAACCACGCAGATACAACACTCTTCTCAACAGCAATCACAGCCAAGTAATGATCCAGAGGAAAATCTGTTTAAAATTGAGTCCCCGATGGTAGGCGTCTTCTATCGTGCTTCATCTCCAGATGCCCCACCATTTGTAGAGATCGGCGATACGATAGAAGTTGGGCAGACAGTTGGATTAATCGAAGCGATGAAAATATTCAACGAGATACCTTCGGAAGTTGCCGGAGTTGTAGTTGATATTCCCGGACAAAATGGTAAGCTGGTGCAGCAAGGAGATCCGCTTGTTGTAGTAAGAGTAGAAAAATAACCCAGGAGAAAGCAGCCAAAAGTGAAACCTGTTATCAATGTCGGCATAGTAGGATTTGGTGTTGTCGGAGGAGGAGCTTACAAGATTCTGACTCAAAACGCACGGCTGATCGAAATGAAGGTCGGCTCAAAGATTTGCGTAAAAAGGATCGCAGACATAGATCTTGAGCGACCTCGTGCCGTTGACTACGATCGCAGCTTGATGACTACTAATGCTGAAGAGCTTATATCTGACCCAGATATTGACATAATAGTTGAGTTAATTGGAGGGGTACAACCGCCTTTCGACTATATAATGAAGTCTCTCAGGAACGGTAAACACGTTGTTACTGCAAACAAAGAGCTTATGGCTAAACAAGGTCATGAGCTTTTGATGGAAGCCGCTGATAGAAAACTCGATCTATATTTTGAAGCAAGTGTAGGCGGCGGCATACCAATTATCAGACCATTGAAAGTCTGTCTGGCGGGAGATGCTATCCGTGAGATAAAAGGTATAGTAAACGGCACAACGAACTATATACTCACACGAATGTCCGAAGAAAACCGCAGCTTTGAAGAAGTGTTGAAAGATGCTCAAGCCTTAGGCTACGCTGAAGCAAATCCGACGAATGATGTTGATGGGCACGACGCTGCATACAAGATATCTATACTAGCTTCCATTGGATTCAATAGTCGTGTAGATGTTAGCAAGGTTTACCGCGAAGGAATACGCAACGTTACAAAAGAAGACATCGCCTATGCAAATGAGCTTGGATATGCGCTAAAGCTGCTCGCAATTGCAAAAGAGCGTGACGGCAAAATGGAGATCCGAGTACACCCTGCTATGATTCCGCACAGCCATCCATTGGTCAGCGTAAGCGATGTCTACAACGGGATATATGTTACCGGAGAACCGGTAGGCAATGTGATGTTCTATGGACGAGGCGCAGGTGCAGATGCTGCTGGGAGCGCAGTAGTTGGGGACATAATGGATATAGCTCGCAATATCAATCATAACTGCACAGGACGAGTAGGTTGTACCTGCTTCGAGAACAAACCTCAAATTGATATGGACGATGTGCGCACACGGCATTATATCCGTATGCAAACACATGACAGACCTGGAGTGCTCGCAGGAATTGCAAGCGTTTTTGGGATGAATCAAGTGAGCATCAGAACTGTTATGCAGAAAGACACTCGCCCCGATGGAAGCGCAGAAGTAATCTGGATAACTCATGAAGCGCCCGAGCCAAGCATTAAAGCTTCTCTAGACAAAATACAGACCTTGAAATTCGTCAGCGCTATTTCGAGCTGGATTCGAGTTGAAGAGTAAAATGAGATCGGATTTACAAACCTGCCAACGTATACCACTTATTGATCGCTACAGGAATTTTCTTCCTGTAACCGATTCTACGCCGATAGTTTCACTATTTGAGGGTTCGACACCACTAATAAAAGCTGACAAGATTGCAAAGTTGACATCGCCTAACATCACTCTGTACCTGAAATTCGAAGGAATGAACCCAACCGGCTCATTTAAAGACAGGGGCATGACGCTGGCTGTGTCGAAAGCATTGGAATCAGGAGCAAAAGCGGTTTTATGCGCATCAACAGGGAATACTGCTGCTTCAGCAGCGGCGTATTCTGCCAGAGCAGGATTAAACTGTGCCGTTCTTCTGCCAAAAGGTGAGGTAGCACTCGGCAAATTAAGCCAATCAATAATGCATGGAGCGAAAGTGCTGGCAATTGACGGCAATTTTGATGATGCGCTTAGAGCCGCTCGAGAAATCACTTCTAGTTATCCGGTTACATTGGTAAACTCACTGAACCCATTTCGCATAGAAGGGCAAAAAACTGGTGCGTTTGAGATATGCGATGAACTTCGCCGCGCTCCAGATTTTCACGCTATACCAGTTGGAAACGCCGGCAACATTACAGCCTATTGGAAAGGATATCGAGAATACCACGCCAACGGATTGATTCCTAATCTGCCTAAAATGATAGGATTCCAGGCAGCCGGAGCAGCACCAATAGTGCTAGGACACGTTGTAGATAACCCAGAAACCTGCGCTACAGCAATACGGATAGGCAACCCTGCGAGCTGGAATTCCGCAGTAAAAGCGAGAGATGAATCCGGCGGTTTGATAGACTGTGTTACCGATGAAGAAATTCTTGATTCATACAGGATGCTTGCCTCGGTTGAAGGTGTGTTTTGTGAGCCTGCATCAGCCGCTAGTTTAGCAGGTGTAAGAAAGCTTGCAAAAGCTGGATTTTTTAGAGAACCGGCAATAGTAGTCTGCGTGCTAACAGGTCACGGACTAAAAGACCCAGAGCAAGCAATGGGCATTTCACCAGACATAAAAGAATTGCCTGCTGATATTGGAAAAATAGCAAAGGAGTTAGGCTTGTAATGAAAGTGGTTAGAAGCATAGATATACCCGGGCTGAAAAAGCACACATCCGGTAAGGTAAGAGATGTTTACGATTTGGGTGATTCGCTGCTGATAGCCGCAAGTGACAGACTCTCTGCGTTTGATGTCGTGCTACCTGGAGGCATCCCTGACAAAGGACGAGTGCTTACTCAAATCTCTATGTTCTGGTTTGAAAAGACGAAACATATCGTTGATAACCATGCGATAACAAGTGATACTGATGAGATAGTAGAGATACTTGAGAAAAAATGCGGCTTGCAAAACGCTTCAGACTATCGGGATATACTCAGAGATCGTGCAATGATCGGCAGAAAAGCAAAGGCAGTACCGATAGAATGCGTGATTAGAGGATATCTATCTGGTTCGGCTTGGAACGAATACAAAGAACTCGTTGCAAAATGTGGAAACTCAGGCGAGATTGATCTTCATGGTGTAAAGCTGCCATCGGATATGGTTGAATCACAGAAACTGCCAGAACCTGTTTTTACGCCTGCCACCAAAGAAACAAGCGGACATGATGTAAATATCAGCGCAGACGAAGCACGCCATATCGTAGGCAAAGAGTTGGTAGATGAACTCGAGCGGTTGAGCCTTGCTGTTTACAAAGAAGCCTCTGAATATGCGATGACAAGAGGGTTCATAATAGCGGATACAAAATTTGAGTTTGGTATTATAGACGACAAAATTATTCTAATAGATGAGATTCTTACTCCGGATTCTTCAAGATTTTGGTCTGTCGAAACTTACGAACCTGGCAGGCCGCAGGAAGCGTTCGACAAGCAATTTGTGCGCGACTATCTTCTGACTCTTGATTGGGACAAAACTTACCCGGGACCTGAACTGCCAGAAGAAATCGTTTTAAAAACAAGGGAAAGATATCTGGAAGCGTACCGTAGGCTGGTCGGACATGATCTCCCGCCAGTGCATTGAGGCAATAAAAACAACAAATCGTCTCAATTAAACACTGCGTGCTAATGTAAAGACGTGGATCTCTCTTACACCTGCAGAACGAAGCGCGACTGAAGCTGAGTCACATGTGCTGCCAGTTGTGAAAACGTCATCAACAAGCATAACCCTGCGGCCGTACACTGCATCTGCATTATTTATGCTAAAAACGCCTTCTACATTCGATTTTCGCATATCCAACGGCAGATCTATTTGAGCACGGTTGGGAGAAGATTTTATCAACACATCCATTACTACTGGCAGCTTCATCGCACGACCAATCTGTGCAGCAAGCAATTCGGACTGATTAAAACCTCTTAGTCTTTTTCGAGATAAATGGATTGGCACCGGCACAATCACATCAACAGATGCACGAAGCCGATTGTTTGCAGACAAAGCCTCAATCATAAGATTAGAAAGCGGCTCGCTTAGAACCTTTTGGCTTTTATACTTAAAGGCATGGATAGCATCACGCAAAACGCCTTCATAAGCGCCAACTGAATAAGCTGTATCAAATGCAAATTCAAGGTCACGGCACTCATTGCATACGCCATCCACCAGCGGCATTGCACATCGGTGGCAAAGTGGAGGAGTAAGAAAGGAGATTTTCGATGCGCAATCAGTGCATAGATATTTTTCTTGAACTTCGCCGCAGACTAAGCATATCGGCGGAAATATCAGATCTACAAACCCCAACCATACTTCAGATATAACCGCTTTTAGATTTGAGGTTGAAATAGCCAGCGCCATAGCTCCTTTGCAAGATAATCTACTAAAACATCAACCAGGTGTTATCCTATTCGCCAACCAGAACATACAATCCTTCTCAACTCAGAACCATTCCCAACATGCCGTTGACATTGCTAACTTATCAGGATATATTGCAAATAAGCACTATGTGCAGACAAGTCTCAGCAATTCCAATAATCTATACGATAAACCATTTCACTGCAGCGGAACAACTGAAGGCTTTGGAAAGTCGTTTCAATTGAGAGATTATTACTAGCAGGCACAGGTAATAGATGTCAATAAACACAACCAAGCTTACAAAAAAAGCAATGGGGCTGAGCGCTTTCGTATTTTTTATATTTGCGATAGCAATCTGTGCATGCTCCGCTGCGAATGACTTAGTACGCATCCGTGTGCCTGTTTCGTATGTAAATCGTGTAAGTATTGTGCAAGACGCAAATATACAAAATAGGCTTGATTACGGCGATTTTTCGATTATAGATGTCCCCAAAGAAACTGTAGATAAGCTGAAAGCTGCTGGAATCAGGTTTCAGATAGAAAAAAACTCACAGTCGGTACTGCTTGAAAATTACGCGATAGACATAACCAATCCACCAAAACTACCTGCCGAACTTTTGGCTTCAGCGAAGTCAGGAGTACCAGGACTGTTTTTGGTTAAAATGCATGGTCCAGTCAAAAAAGCTTGGCTGGATAGAATGCGCAGCCTAGGCGCACAAATAGTAGGATATGTTCCCAAGGATACTTACCTGGTTTGGACAGATCCTGCGATTCTTCCCAAAATGCACTCTTTTGGAATAGCGCGCTGGACAGAGCCATATCATCCAGCATTCAAAATCGCAAAACAGTTAGAATCTGCAAAAATTGGAAAAACCCAAATTGCGGTAATCATTTTCAATGATAAATCAGGCTCAACTATTCAACGCATAGTATCGCTAGGCGCAAAATTGATCCGCAAGTATCCAATAAACATGTCAACAAATCTACCAAGCGAGAGGGCAATATTCTCAGTTGATACATCCGCCATTATCAAAATAGCCCACCTGCCTAAAGTTGTAAGAATTGAACCAGCTTCACTCACTGCAGGGCTAGATGATGAAAAAGCGAACCAACTACTAGTTGGGCATCATATAAATGGCATCCCCTACTCTAATCCTTCATACTCTGACTGGCTTCAGCAAATCGGTTTCGATGGAACAGGTTCTATCATATCCATTGTGGATACAGGCTGCGATACAAACAACAACACCACGGTACATCAAGATCTCAGGGGACGACTTTCTACAATATACAACTATCCACTGTCTCCTGACACTGATATATCCGGACATGGCACACACGTGGCTGGTATTGCTGCTGGTTCAGGCGCACTAGGGCTTTCAGACAATGAAGGATTTCTATATGGTATGGGTATAGCACCGGGAGCAAGTCTGGTAATACAAAACGCCGTAGCGAGCATACTGTTTCCCCCGATGGGCGGCTGGTCGGTTTTGACAACCGATTCGCTGCAGGCAGGCGCATTACTTTCTAACAACAGTTGGTATTCAAATGCAACGCCTGGGCTCGGATATACATCAATTTGTGCCGAGTTCGATTCGCTGGTGCGTGACGGCGATACTTCAACATCAGGACTCCAACCGATAACACTAATTTTCTCGGCTGGTAACGCCGGACCGGCAGCAACAACGATGCTGGAACCAAAAGAAGCAAAAAATATAATCTCGGTTGGCGCAAGCGAAAACTATAGACCAGACAGACCGTTGGGACAATCATGCGGCACAGGTGACAATTTTAATGGGATTGTTTCCTTCAGCAGCAGAGGACCATGTGTTGATGGACGAATCGCACCGACAGTTGTTGCGCCTGGTTCACACATAGCATCTACCGCATCTTACTCTGCATCATACCCAAGTGAGTGCAAAGACTTAATTGCAGGAACTAATGGCAGCTACGCTTGGATGAGCGGAACATCTATGTCTGCGCCGATAGTGTCAGGAGCTTTGGCGATTATAAGTCAATGGTGGCGAAGCACACACTCAGGAACAAATCCTAGCCCAGCGATGTGCAAAGCAATAATAATCAATGGGGCGGATGACATAGCCGGCGGACCTGATGGGCGCGGCGGTACGTTGGATCATATTCCAAATGGTGACCAAGGCTGGGGGAGACTAAACATAGCAGCATGTGTAAATCCTGCTAACACCTACTACGACGATCAATCCAAGATTCTTACTGCAACCGGACAGAGCTGCGAATATAAGATACGTGCAGCAGATCCGAACAAACCCCTTAAAATCACACTTGTATGGACGGACCCTCCTGGCACACCTGGCTCGTATGCTTTGGTTAATGATCTAGACTTGGAGGTAACTGCTGGTTCTGATACGTACCTAGGCAACGTGTTTCAGAATGGCTGGTCTGTAACAGGCGGAGTAAGTGATCAAATAAACAACGTCGAGTGTGTATATATTCAGAATCCAAGCGGCGAGTATATTGTGAAAGTCATAGCTGCTGATATATGCGGCGATGGTGTACCTGGCAATGGCATACCGCTCGATCAAGACTATGCGCTGGTAATTAGCAATGGGGTACTTGGAGGAAATGATCTGCAGCCCTACGTACCGGTACAAACAAATAATCCTCCAAAGCCTGATTATTATAAAGCTATTATGGCATCCGGCGGATGGTCGGCTGTTGGACTAAAACCGAGCGCACCAAGCGATCATGATATTTCGCTTTATTCTGATCCGGGGTATCTAAATCTGCTTGCGTCTTCGACACTCAGAGGAAGCAACGTTGATATAATTGCCTGTGATGGCAACAAGGCTGCTACAGGAACGATTTATCCGGAAGTTATAAACTTTGCTGGTAGTGATGGATATACAATCGAATGGGCATCATCAAAAGGGTTGATGACACCAGGTATACCAGTTCAACACACCTTCACATCAAACAGTGTACTAGCTACTTGGGATATACAGACAAGTGCACCTTCACAGTGTGGTCTACGAGCACAGATTACAGCCGGAAATGCAGATATCGGTATATGTGTATTCAACTCACAACAGGGCTCACCTGCTACATATTTTCGAAGCAGATCACAGGCATTGGCAGAAAGCAACTCAGCAGGCAGCGGAGAAAGCGAAACATTGGTCTGCGATTTACCAAATGCTGGACGTTATGGCATTGTAATATACTCCAGTTCAGGTTCTGGCACAATAAACTTGCTATCCGATTTGACACCACCCGGCGGGCTATCTGTGACTCCAGAAGCAGCCTATACAATCGATTTATCGAGATTGGCTGCAACGTGGAGCGCATCTGACCCAGAAAGCGGAATAGCCTACTACGAATATTGCATAGGCACATCTGCAGGTGCTAGCGATATAGTTGGCTGGACAAACGTTGGACTGTCAACTGGTATTGTGAAAACAGGACTTACCCTTTCGATCGGGACAAATTATTACTTCACAGTTAGAGCTACTAACAATCTAGGAATGACGAGCACTGCTTCGTCTTCTGCCATATTGGCATGCCAAGCTATATCAGATATACCATCCGCTAAAGGATTACCCGATGGCAGCGCTGTTGCACTGTCGCCAAAGGTGGTTTCAGCTCGATTCGCAGACAGATTCTACATATCCGAGAATAACCGATCGTCAGGAATCGGCATCAAATGGACAGGCACGGTTACAGAAGGACACAGTGTAACAGTAGCAGGAAGACTCGCTACTGCAGACGGTGAACGATTCATAGAAGCTGTGTCAGTATCAGAGCAATAGTACGTGTAGTCTGAACCCTTGCCACTTTAGCACCTCGTATAATATAATTTTTGTAGATTAGCACAGTGAGCCGTTGAGTGCTAATCGCCACAGTTTTGCAAAACAACACTGTACAGGAGGTGTATGAAATGCTCAAACCACTCAGCGACAGAATTATAGCAAAGCCACTCGAAGGTGAAGAAGTTACAAAAGGCGGCATTGTACTACCTGATAAAGCGCAGGAGAAACCACAGCAAGCTACCGTAATTGCAGTAGGACCTGGCAAATTGCTCGATTCTGGTAAGACCGTTGAAATGGATGTCAAAGTAGGAGACAAGATCATTTTCTCAAAATATGGCGGCACAGAAGTAAAAGTAAATGGCGAAGAGTATATCATACTTAGACAAGATGAAGTCTTGGCGGTAGTGGAGCCAAATAAGAAATAGCTTACATCATTTTAGCTGAACAATTCGCATTAAGTATTTAGTTAGTAAGAGGCGGGGTATTCTACTTAGAATGTCCCGCTTATTTGCGTACCTAAAGCTATAAGCTATCATATTCTGAAAAATTTTGTTTTTCGAATACTATCTCAAATAAACGAAGGATTTGCTACGATAAGCGTATAATGATGTAAAAAGAGAGTGTTACAAAACAAGCAGGGAACGGAGAGATGGGATGATGAACGACTTCACAGGTCATGCCTCTAAAGAGGAGGGGTTGAAACTTCTCCGCGCGGGAAGACTACATGAATGCATCGCATGCATGGAGCAATTTATAGATGCATATCCAGACGACGCCAGTGCTTATTTAATACTTGGTGCTGCTTACTCACAAGCTGGCGATCATGCAATGGCTATAGCGGCATTCGAGCATTCAATCGCAGAAGAAAACACCGCACGAGCGCATTTCAATCTAGGCAGAGCATACGAACAAGCCGGCCGAATAAAAAACGCTGCGGATGAATACAAAATCGCCGCAGAAATGGACCCTGAATACACCCAAGCAAAAGAGGCACTGAAACGCATAAACGAACTTATAGCAGAAGAAGTCAAGGCAATGCAAAATGCCAACCAACCTCACGTACTTGGCAGTGACGATGACCAGGATCAATACGAAGTCTAGGGTTTTTGAAGTACCACTATTCTGTTGGTATTTGTTCCTTTCTTCATGTTTTCAACTTTGAAACAGTTTGCCAACTTAGTAAACCGCTGGCTGTTTATCAACACTTCTTTTACAATAAATCCAACGGATCGAGCCAAAGAAACTATCACTTCGTCCAGATAGGTCACGTCGCCGTTGTAGTGCACTTCGCCAACCTCCACAGCCGCTATTCCGCCACTCCGAAGAACCCGCTTCATCTCAGCAAGACTATCATGCATAAAATCAGACCATTCACCAAGATCATCCGTCTGCACTACACGCGAGCTTAACGACTCAGGATCTATCCCAAGAAACCAACATTCAAGCCAATTGTCTTGAATATAATCAGCCTTGTTTAGAAAAGGCGGAGAGGTTACGATAAGAGCAGCAACATCACTGGGAATGGTATGCATATCACGAGAATCATGGCTCGTGAATACATTCCTCGACGACACATCACGCAATCTATCAATCTCTAATGGGGTAAGTCCAGACAAAATACTCTTCGCCTTACGTAGTATTCTAGGCTTTATAGGACGATATTCAGGAGCTTGCGAACGCTTAGCGTTTATTCTAGCCTGAGCCTGTGGCGGCACTGAGATCTGAGGGAACGAATAGACCGAGAAGAACCCATTAGAATGACCATGCAGCCTTGAAAGCGCTACCATCTCTATAAAGCAATCTGTGTCGCTTCTGTTATCCTTCAGATAATCTCTAAGCAACATAATCTCACAATATGTATCCGGATGGTAGAAAGGCGCAAACCGATCGTAATCCGACATATCGCATTCTCCGCCTAGATCCAATCCGTTAAGCGTCTCTTTGATATCTTCAATATGAACAGGCATGGTTTTAGGTCTTGCAATTCTTTCTGATAGCGGAGACACGTCATTTGAGTACCCAGCAAACCCCTGAAGATTAGCCTGCAGTATTGTTGTGCCCCGTCCGGCGAACGGGTCGAGCACAAGATCGTTTTCAGTGTCGTTCATGTATCTAGCTATAAAATACTCTGGAAGCTCAGGCTTAAACGAAGCCCGGTAGGAAACTGCATAATGAAGCGGATTCATCTGCCGCTGCTTCGATGTCCAGAACTCGCCGGTTATTCGCTGGTAGCCGTCCATTTGTTCTATTATGAGATTTTCGCTGATTATTTCTGTAGTGTTGCTCATTCTCTACCAGCAGTCTCCAACATCTTGTTCAACGTAAACAGAGCCAATCCAACAGACGGACAGTGCATTGGCAAAAATACCTGGACATTATCGAACTCAGCAGACACTGACCTATTTATGCCATCAGCGATCACATCGTTTGACGCAACACTCCCATGCAGCACCAATGGAAAGCTCTCATGTTTTTCGAATATACTGCGCGCGGCAGTGATAATGCAGGATGACTGCTCCTTTATTGCGTTATTCACAATCTCAACAGCAGCAGGGTCAAATTCGACTGCCGCAGAAATAACAAAAGCAGCAAACGAAGCAATAATGTGACGCTCGCTTACTCTTAGAAGAGAAGCCAATATAGATTCCCTATCCTTCGAAAACCCAAAATGTTCCGCCGCGTAGTCTAAAAGCTTTGTATGACTACCTCTGCCATCAAGTGCATGCATCGCGGCTCTAAGCCCCTGTACCGAAATATCAAAGCCACCACCTTCATCGCCGATAAACATCCCCCACCCTCCTACCATTACCCTCTGCTCTCCATCAACAAATCCCCACGTAGTAACACCTGTCCCTCCGATATGCGCTACACCATGCTTCTGAAAAATACCAGCAGCGCCAAATGCAGCATCAGCCTCTGTACCTCTTACTATAGGACATTGTAAAAACTCACCAAGGACACCACGTAAACACTCGCTTTCGGCAATTCGATGCGTGCATACGGCTAAAATAATCTCAGCAGGTAAAACAATATTCGACAAAGCACTGGATACAGCTTCACGAATGCTCGCAGCAGCAACATCAATGCTCACATATGGAAGACGCGATGGACCACCGATGCCAACAGCTAATACTATCCCATCTTGATTGACAACTGCACACTCGGTTTTCGACCCGCCGCCATCAATGGCAACCAACGCAAATTCCTCAGGTAAACTGGCGGCTGTTTGAGCAAATATATCCATAGTCAACTCCTGCAAATTGTACCAACAATCAAGCGCACATGCATAGAGCATGCAGGATTACTGATCTAGTACAGCTAAAAATATGATAGTTTGAGTTGGAGGTTTCATCACGTGAAATCAACTGCCGTCACAGTATTTCTTCTGCTAGTATTTGCATTGAGCACATTTGCAGACATCGTAGATGTACAACGAGAGCTTGAATCAGTATCAAGAGTACCTGTCTCAGAATGGCGCTATTCAACAAACGATGCTCCTGGTGCCGAAAACCCTTCATTCGATGACTCCAACTGGAAACTCGGCTCGCCTGAATTTGAATGGGGATGGGAACCGACTGCATGGCTTAGAACAGTGGTGGTAATACCTGACAAAATAGGCGGCTTTCCGATCTCCGGTGGCAGTGTAACAATCCGTGTCGGCATAGATGACGATGGGATTATCTACATTAATGGCAAAGAGGCAGATAGATTTCACTGGGATAAAGGACGAGCAGTTCTCACAGAAAATGCTTCACCTGGACAGAAGTTTCAAGTCGCTGTAAAGGGACTAAATGCGATAGGACCAGGCAGACTGCTCTTTGCATTTTTGGAGTTTGAATGCCTGGATGATATACGGAAGCCAACGGTAGATTACCTGGATGACATCGCAGCCGCACAGATAATGTTTCCTGAATCAAAAGACATTCTAAATGAATCAGCCGCCGTTATAGACCTGCAAGCTATCAAAACAGGAAACCGACCGCAGTATCTAGAATCAATCGCAAGAGCTTCGCAAAAACTCGAGCCGCTGCGCAATAAAGCGAAAGAACTGACATGCAACCTAGTCGGACATGCACATATTGATATGAACTGGCTTTGGCTCTGGCCGGAAACTGTGGATGTGTGCAAGAACACATTTTCGACAGTGCTAAAGCTGATGGAAGAATATCCTCAGTTTAGATTCTCGCAGAGCCAGGCATCAACATATACAGCAGTCGAGGATGCTGCGCCAGAAGTATTTGAAGGCATTCGCCAGCGTGTAAAAGAAGGACGCTGGGAGATTACTGGCAGCATGTGGACAGAAGGCGACCTTAATATGGCGTCTGGGGAAGCAATAGTCCGACAAATTCTATATGCAAAACAGTATTTCAAAGACAAATTCGGAGTAGAACCAAAAATCTGCTGGTGCCCGGACACCTTTGGGCATCCTTGGACAATACCGCAAATACTAGCAAAAAGCGATATACGCTGGTATTACTTCATGCGATGCGGCAAGAATGTACCTGTGTTTTGGTGGGAATCACCAGATGGATCACGAGTTCTCGCATTCAATGACGATAATTATAACGGCGATATAAATCAAAATATGGCTTCAGAAGCCGCTAAGCTTTCGCATGAGTACGGGCTGCGAAATAACCTTGTAGTTTACGGAGTAGGAGACCACGGCGGAGGACCCACACGAGAGCAGATAAACAATGCGCTAGAATTGCAAAATCGCAAGCTCTTCCCAACGGTAAAATTCAGCAGTGCAGAGGAATTTTTTAGAGCAATAGAACCGTCTGCAAAAAACCTACCAGTGATAAACGGCGAACTAAACTTCGAATTTAGAGGCTGCTACACAACACACGGCGATATCAAAAAAATGAATCGGACACTGGAAAACCTTTTGCCAACAGCCGAGGCTTTTAGCGCTGTCTCATCGCTCATGGGAACCCAATATCCAGCGGAAGACTTTCGAAGCGCATGGCAAAGCACTTCATTCAATCAATTTCACGATATTTTATGCGGATCGGCTATACATGAATCTTATGAGTATTCAAAACGTTTGTACGAAAAAGCCTCTAAAAAGTCGGCTGAGGCACTCAATAATGCGCTGCAATCAATCATCAAGCAAATAGACACAAGCGGTTCAGGTATCCCTGTTGTTGTATTTAATCCACTCGCTTGGACACGAACAGATGTGGTAGTAGTAGATTCACCATTTGATCCTGAAGAGATCAGCAGCGAGTATATAATGGTAACCGATGGAAAACACAATTATCCCGCTCAGCAACTGGCAGACAAATTGGTGTTTACTGCGCACGACGTGCCGGGAATAGGATATAAAGTCTTTTGGCTGAAACGAACAAAATCGCCCATAAAGAGTAACACTTCCGGCAGACAAAATACGATCGAGAACGAATTTTTTATCGTAAAAGTAAACCCTGAGACCGGCGCCATTTCTAGCATCTACGACAAAAAGTCAAAACGAGAGGTGCTGCCAGCCGGCAAAGAAGCATCCAAGCTGGAGATGCTTTTAGAAGAGCCTCATGGGATGTCTGCATGGGAGATTGGGAAAGTTAAACCATCATCACAGCCGATAGCATTCAAAGAAACTGAATGCCTAGAAAAAGGTCCAGTACGCGCAAGTATCAGGTCCGAACACGAATATGGAGATTCAACATTCACGCAGGATATTATGCTTCACGAAGGTGTTCCTAGAATAGATATCAGGCTAACTGCCGATTGGCAGGAAACTGGCAACTCAAAAAAAGATGCACCATTCCTAAAAGTTGCGTTCCCAGCCTCGATATCTGCACAAAAAGCGTCGTTCGAGATTCCATTTGGCTCCATAGAACGACCTGCCAACGGTGATGAAGTTCCAGCTCAGAAATGGACAGATATATCAGACGACACCTACGGACTTGCAGTGTTGAACGACTGCAAATATGGATATGACGTGAAAGATGGTACAATCCGCCTGTCACTTCTTCGAGCATCATACGAACCCGATCCTACTCCTGATATTGGGGTGCACGAGATAGGTTATTCAATCTACCCACACTCAGGAACCGGACAATCGGCTGGGGTAACAAGACGCGGCTATGAATTCAATAACCCTCTTATAGCGATAGTGTGTAGCGCACAAAAAGGACGTCTGCCTAGCTCAAGAGCTTTTATATCGGTAAAACAGCAGAACGTAGCTGTTACTGCGCTCAAGCGTGCCGAGAACGGAGATGGCTTAATCATACGGCTCTATGAAACCGATGGCAAACCTACTACTGCAAACATAACCACGACACTGCCGGCAAAGTATGCAGTAGAGACAAATCTAATGGAGCGCAAAATTGGAAACGCTAAGCCTGTCTCCAAAGAATTCTCTGTCACACTCGGCAAGTATGAGATTAAGACACTGAAACTGGTTTTTTAGAGTTATATCCGTCAAAAGCCTGGTATGTTGAGACCCGGTGGAAGCCCAAAACCGCCAGTCAGCTCTTCTAGACGCTCTCTACGGCGTGCCTGTGCCTGTTCTATTGCTTCACGCACAGCGACGGTAACAAGATCTTCTAGCATCTCAACATCTTCTGGATCAACTACTTGCCGATCTATCTTGACCTCAATCAACTCGGCAAGGCCGTTTACAACTGCCTTGACCATCCCGCCGCCGCTCGCTGCCTCTATTCGCTCTTCAGCAAGCTCTTGCTCTATACGCTGGGTGTCTTCAGCTAGCTGCTGAACTTGCTTTAGCATAGAACCAATATTCATATTTCCAAAAGGATTCGGTACTTTAGGCATTCGGATTATCCTTTCCAAGGATCGTATTCATCACTATCTATATCAATATCAACCGGCTGCGCAAAATCGGTAGAAGGTGCACTCGTGGTGACGTCCACTATTTCACTGTCAGGGAACACCGCCATGATTTCTTCCAACAAATTTTGTTCGCCAGCATCTTCACTTTGCAAATCATCTTCTGGCTGAAGCCCAGGTATTTCGACAAGCTGCTCTTCCTCCGGCTCCAACACCGTTGCTCTAAATGTCAAATCGCGCCCGGTAACAGCTCTGAGCGCAGTAGTTATAATCTCTTTCTCTTCCGGAAGCTGCACTTTGTCAACATGGAAGTTAAGCTTCTTGTCAAACCCTAATACAACCACTGAACCTTCCACTCCAACCACCTGAGCCTCGCGCAAAACACCAATCAACAACTTCTTTCTTTGAACTTCGCGTATATGCCTGATGACTCCGGGCCATATACTTCGTATCTGAGCTAGCGTCAGATCGCCTTTTTCAGGCACTGTCGGGACTGGTATTGGCACTACCGGCTCAGTTTGGACGCTTTCTAATGCAACCTCTTTATCAATCTCTGCCACGCCACTATTAAGACTCTCATTGCTGCGAGGCATTGCAGGACGTTTTGCACCATCGGCAGAAGACACACTCTTCTCTACAGACTTGCGACTCACATGCTCAGTCTGATTCGCTGTAGAAGGAGCACTCATCGCTTTTAGAAACGCCATCTCAAGACCAAGTCTATGCTGATCATTCCAGCGAAGTTCTCGCTCGGCAGTAGAAAAGACCTCCACAACATGCATAAGCTGCTCCTTCGTGAATCGCCTTGCCTGCTGAGCTGCTTTCTCTGAAGAGTCATCGCCTCCGGCAACACTAGCAAACAAAAGATCTCGAAAATGAGCAACAACGGCTTTCATAAACTCGCGCACATCCTTGCCACTGTGAACAATTTTCTCAGCTATATCAAATGCAGCAGCACTGTCGCCATCAGCAATAATCTTAGAAGTCTCGTAAAGCACGTCTTCATCAACAGTGCCAAGAACTGTGTTCACATCTTCAGCAGTAACTCTACCATCAGTGTACGAGAGCACCTGCTCCAACAAGCTCAAGGCATCACGCCACGAGCCTTGCCCGGCACGTGCGAGCATCTGAACCGCGTCTTCATCTGCTTCACGATGTTCCTGTTCAATAACGTACTTCACACGTGCTGCGATATCTGCCACACTCCCCCGTCTAAAATCGAACTGCTGACACCGTGATCTTATCGTAAGTGGTATCTCGTGTGCTTCGGTTGTAGCAAGCACAAAAATCGCGTGCGGCGGCGGCTCTTCCAGAGTCTTCAAAAAAGCATCTTTGGCGTCATTTGTAAGCTGGTGCGCTTCATCAATAACAAACACTTTATAGCGCAGCCGCATAGGTGCATACTTTACATTGTCTCTTATGTCTTTTACATCATCAATCCCACGGTGAGATGCAGCATCCATCTCTATATAATCAACCGCGGAACCATCTGATATACTCACACAAGCCTCACACTTATTGCACGGCTCAGGAGTAGGACCATGTTCGCAGTTAACAGCTTTAGCAAGAAGACGAGCAACAGTCGTTTTACCAGTTCCGCGTGAACCACAAAACAGGTAAGCATGACCAATCCTCCCAGACTTAATGGCGTTCTGAAGCGTCCGGACTACATGATCCTGCCCCATAACGTCTTCAAATGTCTGAGAACGATATTTCCTATAAAGTGAAACGTAAGCCATCGTATATCCGTAAGCTTTTGCCGCCGTCAGGTGATCGCGCACCTGCTTTCGTTACGGCCGCCCGTGGGTGTTCCTGCCCGAACAAGCTCCAGCCAGGACACCTGGCGGCACATGGGTGAACCGGTTTACCGCTGCTTCCTTCCGGACCTGACGGGGTTCACCGATCAGCCATTGCGCCGGGCCCAGCCATCAACGCCGTTCGAACAGATACTTCACAAACAGCCGCACCTCCGGCAGGAATTCGACCCCGCTATAGCGGATTGCGGGTACAGGGCACCGCTGGCTCCCCGTCTAGCGCGATCACCCAACGGCGGCAACTCCAAATCTGCCGCGCATCTGTTACATTATATCACTTCGTTTCAGTTTGAACTCCCTTACTACTACCCTATAGCCAGGATGAAACGTAGTGCTCAGATAATTCTTATCAGTAATACCTTCGCCTTTCCAGCCTATCCTATCCTGCACTGTTATTGGCGCTTCCTGCGGATCAAACCACACAATCAGTTTATAATCTTCCTTTGCAAATGGATAGAAAGACGGGTCACGGCTCATATCAATTTTGATCTTGAACTTGCCACTCTCCACCGGCGTATCATCCCAAAGCACTGTCCGGGTTTTGTCAACTTCCCAGCTTAATTTTTTCGGCGTCTTTATCTCACGGAAGTTATAGTCCGCATCCGCAAATATGATACGCACTCTAGAATTATCCACCCATTTCGGACGTTTGCTGGGAAGTAGAAATTCATAGCTCTTCCAAAAATTGGTGTATGGCTCTGCAGCAAGTCCTTTGTATTCTTCAATAGGAACAAGTTTGAGCGTGCCCTCTATAGTAATAACCTTAGGCTTAATCTTGCGCCATTTTACGCTAAATCCTACGTCAATAGGCGGGCTGACATCATGCGGTCGTTTGCCAGTCGCCACAAGCTGCTCATATGCCTTCTTCGCAGCTTTGTACGCACGAACCTGTTCAGGGTCCTTTTCTGAAATATTCGGCTCAGTCCTCACTAGATCATCAAGAACATCAAGTCCGCGCTTATAAGCATCCATATCACCATATCGCCAAGCACGGCGCAAGCAGAGCATTGCAAGGTTGCGTCGGCAGGTACCAACTTCCTGCCATCTAGAACCATCTTTTGGATCGGCTTTCAATCTTTTAAGCGACTCAGCCAGGTTTTTTCTCCACTGCTTTTCTGCTTCATCAAACAAGCCAACCTTCTCATACGTATGTGCGAGCATTCTATCCACAAAACCTGGTCTAGGTATGCGCTTGCCAGTATTGGGATCACGACCGTCGTGCTGAACAGCTTTCTTCAACCACTCAAGCGCTTTCTCATAATCCTTAGCTTTCCAGTAATAATGCGTCCACGCAAGATCAAAGTACAAATCGTAGATATCCGGGTTATTTCTTATCCCCTCTTCCATAAGCTTGATAGCCGGAGGTATCAAACGCTTGTCAGAACGCTGGTCAGAATCAACAAAATTAAAGTCCAAATGCCATGACGCAGTGCTGTATACATCTATCTGCTGAGGATCAAGCCATGTAACGAGCCTTGAAAGAGGGATGATGGTTTCAAACTCACCCCTATGAAAGAACTCGTCAGTTCGTATCCACAAAAGCCCTGCCACAGCCTGCCGAAGTCCAAGCGCAGCTGCACCAAAAAACTGTATTGACTGGTCAATTAACATATTGGTGAACTGCCCACCATGAGTTGCTTTAGGGCGTTTCTCAACAAAAGGCTCTTGCATCTTGTTGAGGCGCGGCTGCATCCAGGTTATCACAGCTACCAACAGAACAACCGATACAAATGCTGCGATTCTGCCTCGTTTGGTCACAGTTACACCTCTTTCCTATAGAAACAGAGCACTGCCACAAGCATGGTTAGAATGCAGTAGAGAATCGAATACGCCAAAATCGCTGCCACATAAGCAGGCATGCTGGCTACCTCTTCAGGGTGTATCAGCTTGTTCTGCACAGAATAGCGATCGAAGTTAGCAACAAATGTAGAAATAAACCAATAAAAAACCTTCACAAAAACAGATGCTTTCTCATTCATATACATAGTGCGCCACACATTAGCCGCACTTCCAACCACATAAAACGCGGAACTAGCAAAGAAATTCACCGTCGGGGTAAGAAACGTCGAGAAAAGCATCACCACAGCTGCAAGCACCACAAACTGCAGATAAATAAGCACCACGCCCAACGCCAACGATGGGTCGAACAACTGTGGCTTGATAACTTCCTCGCCAACCTGCATTCCATGTATGGAGCCAAGCTGAACTGCAGTGAGCTTAGCCTTAATAGCAACCGTCACAATAAACACCGTGCCCATCAAAGCAATATTGATGAACAATGTTATTATGCCACCCAAATACTTGCCTAGTAAAAACTCAACACGGCTGACAGGTTTAGACAATATTGTATATATTGTACGGCGCTCAATCTCTGTCGGTATAAGAGAGATACTCATAAGCACACTTATAATGAAACCTGCCAACATTATTACAAATAGCCCCAGTGCCTTCACAACAGTCATATCCTGCCGGAATCCAAGCTGGGTAAAACTCAGCGAAAGAACTATCATCGCGAGTGCGACAATAAGACAAACATTCAATACTTTTTTTCTCATCGCCTCGCCAACAGTTGTTTTAGCTATAGTCCAGATCGCCATCAGCGTCCTCCTCTAACCGTATCTACAAATAGCTTCTCAAGAGTTCTTCGTCTAGGATTCACCGTGAGTATAGAAGCACCGGAATTTACCAACATCCCTACCACTTTATTCAAAGAGTCAGTACCTTTAACAAATGCTGTCATCTTGCCGGCATGAAGTTCAAATTCATCGGCAAGCGGCTCAATATTCTTGCCAATCTCATCGCTCACATCAGAAGCAGTAACCTCAATCTGATCGGTTGCCAATAGCTCCTTTACCTCGCCCACCATAGCGAGCTTTCCTCCGACCAAAATTGCCACACGATCACCAATCATCTCGATATCCGAAAGTTGATGCGAGCTTACAAATACAGTTTTCCCTTGTGTTTTGAGATCAAGAATTACGTTGCAGATATCCGCATGCGCTATAGGATCCAAACCAGATGTAGGCTCATCCAAAAACACAAGTTCAGGGTCGTTCAACAGTGCCTGCGCGAGCCCTGCTCGTTGAAGCATACCCTTAGAATACTGCCTCAGGGGTTTATCGGCAGCCTGCGTTAGCCCCACCTGATCGAGAAGATTATCTATGCGATTCTTTCTTTCAACTCCCTTGATTTTGAAAAGATCGGCATAGAACCCTAGAAGCTCTCTTGCGGTCATATGCTCATAGAAATAAGGACTCTCCGGAAGATAGCTAATTTTGTTCTTGATATCAATGTCCCCCGGTGGTTTCCCTAGCACTGTAGCTTTTCCATCCGTAGGAAACAGCAGCCCAAGAAGTATCTTTATCGTAGTAGTCTTTCCAGCACCATTAGGCCCCAAGAACCCAAATATCTCTCCACTCTTCACGGAAAGCGTCAGGTTATCAACCGCTGTTATCGGACCGCCAAGAGGGTTTTTAAAACGCTTGGTAAGCCCCTGTATCTCTATTGCATCAGCCAACTTATTTATCCTCCTATCGAGATCATCAACCTATAGTACACTGTGTTATTGCAAAATGATATTGATGCGAGTATACCGACGGTACACAGAAGTGTCAACAAACAGGCTTATATCATTAGGTATACGAATAATGTGCCAGATTAGTTCCAATCAAAGAAGGTCTTGGTATATCAAAAAAGGAATAATTGTATTATGCTATAATCAGTGCACGGCGAAGCCGATCATCCGGCATTGGAAGGAACATTACAAGCTGACGAGAAGTCGTAAATAACGTAATGCGTAAACTCTTATAAGTGAACTCCAAACCCGCAGCGGAGAGATTAGATAATTTGCTTTGGCATTGGTCTGAGGGAGTGGTTGCGTAATATGGGAACCAAAAGTCTCAAACATTATTATTGTTTTGCAGTGAGTTTATTATTACTGGCAGTCTTTTCGTTGGCGCCATCAGTCGTTTTTGGCGCGTCTTCTGAATGGGGTACATATCATCGTGACTATCTGCGTCAGGGTGTAAATGATTCACCAACGCAGACTCAAGACCCAAGAAACATAGGCCTCATCTGGACATTTCCGCGCACAGATGTTGTGCCGCTTCCCGATTCATCCACTGTAGTAGATATATCGGATGACGATCCGCCTGCGTGGGAACTAAGCAGCCCTATGAACTGGAACACTCCGGCAAGTCTTCCAAATGTGCCTGGAGACTATTACGGAACAAACAATCCTTCAAACAATAAATGGGGTTTCCGTTGGGCACGCACTTGGTCGCCATCAGACTATGCAAAGAATCCTAACCTAAAGATAACAGCGCGCTGGTATTTCCCAGACGAACTGAAAAAAGGACTTTACACGGTCCAAGTTTGGTTCCCTTCTGCTCCAGCTGGCAAAGTCAACTCAACTTCCGCAAGATATACTGTAGTTCGACACAATGCTGCAGGTACGGTTATAGCCTCAACAACATTCAAAGTAGACCAAACCGATGGCGGACAGTGGGTAACATTAAATTCAAGCCCGGTTGAACTCACACCAAATGTAGGCGATTATGTAGAGCTTTCCAACATAACAGACGATGGCGGGGCTGATAACGTAATTGTTATGGCTGATGCTGTAAGATTCGTTCCAAGCACAAGTATGGAAATATATTCGTCGCCAACTGCAGGTAAAGCAGACGTTGATGGCACCGGAGACATACCAGTTGTATACATAGGCACTATTGAAGACGCAATATCTTCACTGGCAGACGGCGTTAAGGACTTCGGGGCGGTTTACTGTGTGAGAAGCTATCTAGGCTCCGGCTGGGATCCCAATGCTCCAAACTGGACGAACCCAGAAGCAACCGGCGTTGGAACAGCCGCTTGGCGATATCCAACTGGAGGTGCTTACGATCTAAATCCGGATGGAACAGTCCGATCTCCAAGCAATAGACTGCCAGTAGAAGGACCTATTGGACGCATAGACGCAGAAGGCGGCGTATTTTCAACGCCAACGCTTGTTCCTATGTCTGGCATAACAGGCGGATATGCACTAATATTCGGCGGCATGGATGGACAAGTATACTGCGTGAATGCCACTACTGGAAAATTAATTTGGAAGGGACCAGGGGTAACCATACCAGAAACACAGTCAACAGTTCTGCCGAACTCATGGGAAGTGGTGCCGAACAGATACGACGCATTTGGCGGATCTTTTATACAGGCACCCGTGGTTGATCATGAAGAAAGCAGCCAGCGTATAGTTTACGATATAAGAGCCACTGACTCAGACCCTGCATCTGATGCGAGCAAAACAGATGGCAGCGGACATTACTATTCAATTTATGCATGGATGCCAGGATTCACCAGCTCGGACGCTGAACGAACAAAAGACGCTGCTTATGGCGTTACATATTGGGATCCAGTGAGTAAATCAGAGAAGACTGAATGGGTGCGAGTTGATCAATCATCCGATTCTACATTAGAAGATCCAAACATTGGCAGATGGGCAAGAGTTGGTGGAAAATACTGGAATCCTAGAAAAATCGAGCTGTCAACAGAAAGCCAGGCACACTCAACAGGCAGCCGAGTAGTTGTAGCAGATGCAATAATGGTCGTGCCTTCAGAAATTGCAGGATTCAAATACTCTACAATCGCAGCAGACAACGAAAGAGTTTATATAGGTAACCCGAATGGAAGAGTATACTGCATGGCACTCCAAAGTTCGCACTCACCCGGCATGTACTACGCCGGACAGCTTCTTTGGACATATCCGAAGGTACAAACAAAGAATCCTATACCAGCCGACAATCTTACAGAAGGCGAAGCTAGTCCATTCGGAGCAATCGTATCTTCACCAGCGCTGAGCAATAACCGTCTGATAGTTTCTTCGATGGATGGCAAAGTTTACTCCATAAAAAATCTCAATCAGTCCCAGAACAATGTAACACTGGACTGGATTTATGACGCTAGAGCTGGAAGCACTACTGGAGAGTTTGGGGCTGAGTCGTTTAGTTCATCACCTTCTATACGTGGAAACAGAATATATGTAGCATCTACAGGCGGCAGAATTCACGCCATTGACTTTGCAACAGGTGAAAGAAAATGGGTGTTTCCAGACAGCGGCGCTATGCCGTTTTCACCATTTAGATTTTCAACACCTGCTACAATTGCTTCTACAAACTCTATATATGTAGCATCTACTGGCGGCGTAATCTACTGCATTGATGACAACGGCACAAGCGCATCACTTAATATCAACTTTGCGCAACCAAATCTATATGCGCCTATTCAAAGCTCGGTTGCTCTTGATGCAGCTACTTTGTTCGTTGGAACAATGGGAACAGGGTCTGATGGCGAAGATGGCGGAATATGGTGGGTGAACCGAGTATCCGGACTTGCTGCTGATTCCGGAGGTGCAGTTTGGGCTTATGCTGGCTACAGCGGGATGGGTAAAGTTTTCTCATCTCCTGCCCTAGCCAATCAATATATTTACGTAGGAACAAGCAAGGGACGATTGTGTGCGTTTTCGTCAGAAGCGTTCGGCGGGACATGGGTAGGTGGAGGCGCAGGATCAGTGCCGCCATTCCAAAGAGCAGAGCCGCCAAATCCAGAATCTTCTACACAGGTTGATATTTACACAGGTAAAGTTTGGTACGCTACGAAGAAATGGGCAGAAGATAATGCGTTCCAGTTAAACACCAAACCATTTGGCAATCTAATCGGAAGCACTAATGCTGGAGCCGATTTCTTCTGTGACGCAAGTATAGAAAGCGATCCGTTAAACGGACATAAACGAGCATTTCCTTATGCCAGTGGACAACCTGCAACAGCACAAAATCCGCGCGAGATGTACTTCGAGTGGGGCGAATCTATATACTTAATAGCCTGGAATCTTCCTCCTTTGAGCGAAATACAAGGATCTGGAGACGCTACTTCGGCTGTAGGCAGTGCAGCTAAACGTAACAACGTAAAATTTAGATTTACTAATGCTAGCGGAGGAAGCGGATCCGGCGGAACGATAGATGCAAAGAATGCCGATTTTCTCTACGAATACGTTGTTGGAGATACTGAGAAACACTGCTTCGCAGGCGCGAAACTTGATATCCGCGGCGATAGGTCAAACCCACCTGCTCCAGGCCCTGGATGGATTATAACAGTTGACGTTACTAAATCCAGCTCAACAAGCGGCGGCACGACAAAAGCGCCCACAGGAGTAGTCCCTCTGCTATCTGGAACACCAGGCAGTTGGAAAATTGAGTGGAAACAAGTCAAAGGAAGCAGTCAAAACCAATGGCAGGAACAACCGGTTGGGTTTAACAATCCAATTGCTATTAGAGACGATGGATGGGATCCTTCGACAAATGGTCCGGTGCAAAGGCCTCCGGTCGGCATAGCATGGCCGCAGTATGACCAAACTACGGGGACTTTCAAGCCAAATCGCAATGACCCTGAGGCGCACTTCAATGGAAATGGCACACTGATTAACGGTGTGTATACGGAAAAGACTTTGAGGATCTATCTTGGCTATGGACCCCATGGAGCCAGCAGCCGCACGGCAAGCGTTTCAATAATGGATCGAAGCGCTATGGGACTACCTGGAACAGAAATTTACGACAGTACAGGAAAGGTTGTTGGAGTCAATAGAACGGGCCAGCTAAAATCGCTTAGAGTCCAATCGAACGACTTATCTTGGAATGGCGGCAACGATGCAGTAGTTAATCCGCTGCCTTGGGATTGGATGCCTTATATTGACTTCGGCATATACAAGAGCAGAGTACAGAGAGATTATCCAGATATATCACGCAGAAATGCGAAGTTCCAAAAGTCAACAGACCTTACAGATCCTACAAACGAAAAAGTGTCTCTTGCGGCAGCGATACCTAAGGATATAAACGACCCTGCAGTGGATTACGATAATGCCAGACTGTTGGCCGATTCACTATCTACATGGGTTCAAGTGCCAAAGTTCCAGCCGGCAAACTTCTACAGAGCTGGGCAAGAACATCCTGGCTATGAATCAGAGGTTATAAGCTATCTGGATTCAAACAGTAATGGCACGTTTGACGGCGGCGATGCTATTAGTGGACGACCAGGCACGTATGTAGAAGCCTATCGCAAGTTCAATTTAGCCGTAGATGTGCCACCTGACTACCACATCGTTGTTGATCATCCTTTGACCATTGACATTGTGGGGCCAGATCGGGCAATGGCACCACATGGATTGGGAATTGGACTAGACCCGGCAAACCTAGCTGAGTGGTATAAGGAGTTTACCGTTCAAAACCTTGGCAATGTGAATTTAACAAATATGAAGGTAGCAAAAGCACTTTCAAACGGACTTGTAACGGTGCCGATGAATCTTTACGCCGACAATGTAAGCCCATTCTTCCCACTATCTACCAACATGACGCTTGGCACGGGACTTGTAAGTTCATTGGATGGCTGGGACCCTAAGCTTGGTCCAATAGCAGCAGATCCTTGGCTGACGACATCCGGCGACCCACGCAATACACTTGGCAGAAGCTTTGGATTTACTCTGTCAAAATCTCGCGTAGGCGAAGTAACACCAATGGAACTTACAATACCTGACTCTAGAAAGGTGCAGGAGTGGCTTGGAGGAAGCGTAACACCTATCAAACCAAGCATAAGCGTGAGAGTACCTATAGGCCAACCTTCTGGAAGCTATCATGCTCTGGTGCCTGTATATTCTGACGCCAATAGCAATGAAGTATTGGATTTTGGCAGGGAACCTTTCACCGATCCGACGTTTGTAATAAACATATCAGTAGCTGAAGACAGATTGACCGGAGGTGCGACGCCTGGATCTGCAATTCAGATAGATCCAAGCCCAACAGTGGCGCCAGGGGAAACCAAACCTATATTTGGTAATACACAGCCTGCTGCTTGGCGTGATTATGAGACTGGAAACATACATTTGTTCTGGTCATCGAACAGGTTCAACCCAAGCAACCCACCATCGCCAAATGATCCCTGGTATATAGCTCATGCCGAGCTTATGTATGATAAACAGCAGTCAGAACCGCCGGGGCCATTCAGTTGGAAATTAGCGGTTACCGATCCTAATGCAACAGCTTGGTGGAGAGTTCCAGCACCAGGCGACGCCGACTATCAACTTCCGAAGATTAGTTGGCCAAATATGACTCCAGATATGATCGAGTCTTCCGTGAAGCACTCTGCGCCATTTGCTGCCGTAAACAGCTCGAATGGCAACGTATGGCTATTCTGGCAGGGTCAGATTGATCGGCTGGATTCTACAACAAAGAAGATAACACGCGAAAACCGCATATTCTATACTCCTGCGACCAAAGGAATTATAACACAGCCAGGCTCTATCTTCAGCTTTGCTAGAGACCTAACACTCACAAAGATGAATCCGAAAGCCTTCGCAGTCAATCTGGGCAATATGGAAAACATTTGGCTGCTATGGCATGGTGGCGATGCAGGGAGATTTAGCATATATGGAAACTACAACCAAAGCCCTGCTAATTCACATGACCCGAACGCATGGAGTCCAGATGTAGTGTTTCAAACACCGAGCTGTTTGGTGTCTGTGTCGGATCCGTGTCCAATATACAGAAACTTCGGCAGTCAAACCACATTTATGGATGTTGTCTATACTGGTGTATCAAAATATGACCAATCGTCAGACATATATTTGACTAGATATGAATGGAATACAAGCACACAAAATCCTCGACCAACGGCAAGGCTGCTGCCGAGAGTGCTTAATGAAGAACTGCTTCGAGACAGCAAGCTGAATGTTTATACATCTGAACACATAGCATGGAGAAGGCCTCCGTCGGCTGGCGCAGTAGATGACTGGGGAAGCAGAACTGCTACAATCCCGTTCATCCGCGTCAAGTTGCCCGATGGAACCATTATAAGCGGCACAGATGGACGGGTTATAGATCCAAGCGGTACGGAAGTATCGCCTCCGACAGCTGTTGCGCCCCAGGTAGATCGCGCTACCGGAGTTTACAGTTACACTTATACCGGCGCCGCTGCAAATCTTATAGGACAAATGTTGGTAGATTATTCAGCCGGTATAATACGCTTTACAAAAGCGCTGCCGCCGCTGACAAAGGTTTACGCAGACTATACACCGCAGGCTAGACGGCTCACACGAGGACCAGAATCAGATAGCGCACCATTTGCATTTATTGAAAAAACACCTATGAGCTGTCCTGCAGTTGGACCTTGCCCTAATCCTGGGCTTCAACCGCCTGATGCAAACGCTCCGGTTGACCGACTGTGGTTGTTCTGGCGCAAACCTACAACCAGCGGCGTTATGGCAAGCACGATCTATTATAAAACCTACAGAGTGGCCGTAGAGTTGCCGAAACCTGTGGAGTTGGGTAAAGATGGCAAACCAACCAAGCAAGTAACGGTTACCGATGCTTCAGGCACTATACCATGCGAAGTAAGCTGGGACGGAAGAAAACTGTTCTTCCCTGCTTCTGCTGAACGTTACCCAGCACTTAGCGGCGGACCGGGACCTGTTACTGTTAAATATACAGCAAAGGGTGAAAACTCAGAAACAGAGGTAACATTCGATACACTTACTTGGCAGGAAGAACTACGCGATACAGCACTGCCAACTAGACAAAACGTAAATGAAGCTCAAATCTGTGCTTTCGCTGATGCTCCGAGCGTGCCGACAAGGATATGGGTGTTCTGGTCGAGCACAAGAGCCGGAGAAAGTGATATATATTATCAGACAATCAGCCCGAATTTCAGGGCTAACTACTGAAATAGTTTCAAATATATAGCAGAATAAGCCAGAAAATTTGAAAAATCGTTTGACACAAGAATTGATTGGTGGTAGGATTGTTTTCCGATGGTCGTTGGTATTTATCAAGGGGCAATTAGGGATACCGCAATATGGGATTGTTAGGCAGTAGTGTACCATCTGTAGTAATAGGACTGGATATAGGCACCGATCTCATCAAAGTTGCCGAAGCCAAAATGGCAAAGGACGGCATCCATGTGACGGGACTTGGTGTAGCACCCACGCCGCAGGGCGCCATAGAGAATGGCAATCTTGTAGACCCTGAGGCATTAGGCGCAGCTATAAAACAACTTCTACGGGAGAGTGGAATCCGCACGAAACAGGTCGTCTGCGATATTTGTGGACAATCGTCAGTAGTTGTTCGCATCATCGAAGTCCCAAAGATGACAAAAGAAGAGCTGAAAGAGACGATGAAGTGGGAAGTTGAGCGACACGTGCCATTCTCTCCTACTGAAATCGTTATGGACTTCGCGCCTATCGAAAAGCCTAACGCAAAACCAGACGCACAAAGTATGGAAGTGCTTCTGGCAGTTGCGCAGGATGAAGCAGTAAATAACCATGTAAAAGCGCTGTTCGCAGCCGACTTAGAACCTATAGCTATAGACGTTCAACCGTTGGCTATAAGCAGACCTCTGCTTAATCTTTCGAACGGTGCTAAACCGAACACAGCGGCAATTGTAAACATCGGCGCTACAAGCACTGATGTAGGCATATATGAAGCTGGTGAGTTGGCTTTCCCGGGGCCGCCACTCCCAATAGCCGGCATCAACTTCACTAGAGCCATCAGCGAAGCGCTAGGTGTAACAATGGAGGAAGCCGAAAGGTTGAAAAGAGAATTCGCAACAGCAGAGGTTACATTGCCGCCTGCTGCAGGATATGACCTAGGCGCATTTGGTGGAGAAGAGCCTACATCTTATGATACGTCCTACTCTGCCTATGATGCAGGATTCGAACAGCAACCAGGAGAACAGGCGGCGGAGGATTTTTCGCCATTTGATCTGGGTTCATCCGACACTATGTCACAACCGCCTACCGTCAGCCAGCCTGATGAAGAAGAGGTTTTCGACCTAGGCGGCGGTGAACAACCGGTTGATTTTACACCGGATTTCGACCTCGACGATTCTGGTCAAAGTGGCGCGGCACCGGAGACTGGACAAGCGTCGGACTCTGGAGCATATAATCAAGGCTCAGATGCTGGAACAATTATGCCAGCAGATCAATCACAAGATATAAGTAAGCAGGTGACACAAGCGATAAGCCCTGTGCTTGCCGAACTTGCAACAGAAATACGCCGGACTATAGAGTATTACACAACCCGGTATCAGAGTCGTCCAGAGATAATATATCTATGTGGCGGGACGGCAAGAATGCCAAAATTAGATGCGTACCTGTCCGGCGAGCTTGGAATAGAAGTTGTAGTTGCCGATCCATTGGCACATGTTAAGTTGGACTGCAAGAAGTACTCTCCGCAGTACTTGGCAGAAGTCTCTTCTCTCTTCCCTGTAAGCATAGGGCTTGCTATTAGAGAGATGATTCAGTAATAAATAAAAACTGCTCGGTTTTGAGCGGCATTATGAGGACAAAAGAGTCAAAACTGGTTCAGTTGCTATGATCAAAATCAATCTGTTACCACCAGGAATATTCGAAGCACGAGTTATAAAACGCTTGATTGCGCTTTTCGTAGTGTTGGTGATTCTGGTAATCGGAATCATGTCGGTGTGGTATGTAAAAATCAACAAAGACGCCGACGCGATGAAAGCCAAAGCTGATCAGGCACAGGCATATACTCAAGAGGCTCAAGCTTGGGCAGCTAGGGCGTCTGAAGCGAGAGCACCAATAGCCAACATGAAAGCTAAGTGCGACTTTTTTGATGCAGTCGCAAAATACAATCTAGTATATGTGAATTTGTATCGCGAGATTGCAAAATTTACCTACGCCCGAATAACTTATTCAGATCTCAAACCATCCGGAGGCACTACGATTACGATGACAGCACATGCGCCTTCTCTTATGGATGCGGGACGATATCTGTTGAATATGTATCGGGCTACACATCTGTTTTCATCGGTAACGATATCCGCTGTGCCTGGCTGGCCGCCCGAAGCTTCTACTGTGATGGCGGGTGGGATGCCGACCCCTGCGGCGCAGCCGACTCAGCAGCCTAATCCGATGGCTGGTACAAGTTATCCGACAATGCCGCGAACGTCCTATCCAACAGGTCCTAGGTTTGGAATGGTTACACCTCAACCTCAGCAGACCACGGATATATCCGGGCTTTCGCTCAGCGGACCATCAGCAGTAGGCCCATCTGTGAGCGATACTTCTGGTGGAACTGGAGCTACAGGCTATGGTGGACTTGGAGCAATCGGCACCAGTTTGCGTAGGACAACGGCAAGACAAACAGGATTTGATTTTACTGTTACTTGCACGCTCAAAAATCCTATTGTTCCACCTACCCCACCATCTGGCGCAAGCAGTCAGGCTAACCCTATGGGCGGCGGTATGGGAGGAGCACCGACTATGCCGGCAGCTAGCCCAACTCCATCACCTGCGCCTTCAGGCGGCGCCGCTAGAGGAGGCAGACTGTGAGTTTCTCTAAACTACGTAGGATACATGTTGTAATAATAGGCTGTGCTGTAATCGTCGTTGTAGGCGTAGGAATGTATTTCTTGCTAATTACAAAAGCGCAAAAGCGCCTTACTGACGAGACTAACAGATACAACCAATACGCACAGACTGGAACTATTGAATATGTAAATGCGCAGAAGGCTGACTTCGAACGCGCGCTGCAGGAAGTGGCGGCACAGGAAGCTAAGTTGAATGCATATTTCAATGCTAAGATGCCTTATCTGGATTTCCGAGATAGAAAACAAGGCATGATAGCTCTATGGCAGGAACAGTCGCTTAATCTGGGTCCGCTTATTATAAACTGGATTGCGAACAGCGGGGTAAGATTTGAGAGTGCAAATTCGATTAGGATTCCTGCACCACCAGCTAATCCGAACGAGCTAAGCTCTGATCCGCTTGCACCAATAACCATACCGCTTGGACGAATAAGAGTAACTGGGAGCTTCAACCAGATACTTGCACATCTTGCAAAGTGGAACTCATGCAAGAGGTTGGTGATGATTGACAACCCAAGTTTGAGCGGCACAAGCCCGAATCTCACTTGTGAATATGATGCTACAGTTTATATATTCCCGAGATACCCGGCTGGTCCGGTGGTCGAAATGGCTGGTGCTAGCACATCAGCAGGAACTATGGGAGTTCCGGGAATGCCAGGAGGTGGGATGCCGCCAACTGGAGGCGGCGGATCTGCTGTAGGACCGCCAGCGCAGGCACCTACACCACCGCCCAGTGGACAGCGGTAACAGCCGACTGGAGGGAGTCTTATTATGATTGATCTTTCTGAGAAGAAAAATTTACCAATATTGATTGCCATCGTAGTAGTGCTGCTTGTGATAGTTGGGTTTATTGGTTATAGGACATTTAAACCACCCGAGATTCCACCGGCACCACAAACGAATACAAACATAGACGATATAAGCGGTGGCACGGCAGGAGGGGCAACGGGTCAGCCGACGGCTTCGCCGTCACCAACGCCATCACCAACACCGTCGCCTGCTCCTACACCTTCACCAACGCCGTCGCCAACACCATCGCCAGCTGCTCCTTCTATGGGAGGACAAGGAATGGCTGCGACCACGCCGTCGGGGGCTACAACAACACAGCAGCAGGGAACAAGCACACAGGTTGCACAAAAACCTAAACCAGTAGAGCTATATAGGCCAGACCCTTTCGCTCCGCTTGCTGTAACGGGAGTAAAGAAGGCTGTCGCTCCGAAGCCACGTGTGAATTTGCCGCCAATAGTGATATATCACGAGAGAGTCAAGACTGCAGAGGAGCTGTTCCCGCAGGTTAAGCCACTTCCACAGATGCGAGTAGCTGGTGTGTTGCTGGGAGATAGAATAAGCGCTCTGCTACAAACGTCCAGCGGATTTGAGCTGGTCAGACCGGGTCAGACATTAAGAGACGGCAGTGTGGTTTTGAGAATCGAACGCGATAAAGTTGTATTGAAAACGGCAGAATCGACACCGAGAACTTTCGAAGTGCGATTGGCATCTGCACAAGCAGAAGGAGTTACATCTCCCGCCAGCGGCGGAACAGGTGGTAGAACTATAGGTCCAAGCGGAGGACCAACAACTCTGCCGCCCTATTACAGAGGCAGAACAGGTGGAAGTTCTGCTCCTACGCCTGCGGGTGGACCTATGTAGTTGACAAAAATGAAAAGGAACTAGTAGAAACTGCTGTTCGTCTATAATATATGCAGCAGTTGCAGTAAATTGCTGTGGTTTTTGGGGAATATACATGATATGATAAGGGTGATATGGAGGCGATCTGAAATGAAGAAGACATTGCTTGTCGGATTTGCAATTTTGCTATCAGTGATGATCTTCAGCCCTGTGGTTGTCGCACAGACAAAGCCCAGCGAAACGGTTGATTTGGATCTTACTATGGCGCCGATTGACTCGGCTCTAAAGATCCTATTCAGCGGTAAGGGTTTGAACTATACTTTGGACTCGAATGTCCAAGGAATAGTAAAAGAGGTACATTTGAAGGGTGTGCCTTTTGACACAGCACTGAAGACACTGCTGAAGCAGGTTGATCCGCCGCTCGTTTACCGAAAAGAAGGCGATGTGTATCTGATTTCGGTAAAGAAAGAAGTGCCTAAAGTTGATACTGTAACAACAACCGTTGATACGTCAACAAGCACTACTGGCACAGAGTCGCTGAAAAGCGAGGATATGAAACTCGAGAAGATCACGCTTCGATTTCTTGATGCTTATGAACTGAAGGCGATGATCGAAGGCGGCACTGACACGTCACGCGGATATGGCGGTACCGGCTGGGGTGGCACTACTGGCGGCTTCGGCGGCGGCTGGGGCGGCAACACCGGCGGCTTCGGCGGCGGCTGGGGTGGCACTACTGGTGGCTTCGGCGGCGGCTGGGGCGGCAACACCGGCGGCTGGGGTAGTGGCTGGGGGGGCAACACCGGCGGCTGGGGCAGCGGCAGCTGGGGTTCTGGTGGCTATGGAACAAGCTATGGCTATGGAACTACAGGTACAAATACCACCGGTTTTGGCATCCGCTATGGAGGCACGAGGACAGGATACTGATAGAAATATGCTTATAAACTCTGGTAATACTCAGGCACCAGTGCAGGAGGAAAGGTAATGATATTTGTGTGCGGCAGGATGTGTGGCGTAAGGCGTATTGCCATCAGCCTATTTGTTCTCGCCTGCATTATTGGGGCAGTAACTGCTGCTCAAGCGAGCCAGGGCGTAATGCTCGATGTTCGCAAAGCACGCCTCGGCGACGTAGTTACAATGCTTATGCAGCAGAGCGGTGTTAACATCGCAATCAGCCCCGAAGCTGCAGAAAAGGAAGTTACAGCTATTTTTGACGGCGTGCCAGTCGAAACTGCATTAAGCAACATCTTGACGGCCGCCGGAGTTGACTACTGGAAGACTAAAGATGGAACCTACATCGTCGGCGGAAAGAAACCGGAGGAGCCTGTTGTCACACCGGCATCGCAAGAGCCTGTAACAACACCTGCTCCTACGCCGGATGTGAAGAAACCACTGAAAACAGAAATAGTGAAGTTGGTAAATCTTCACCCAAACGATGTGCTAAAAGCTATCGGATTGATGACAGAATCTGAATACAATTCGACGCTTTTAGGAATGAAGTACGGTGGAAACCTGGGAATTCTCGACGAAGATCGCTTCCAGACAGGAATACGAGTTCCGGGGAACGAGCCTAGATCATATCAGAATACGGGTACTCCCAACGGACTAAGCGGCATTAACGGTGGAGAAGTTGTGCCACCTGCAGTTGACGGCGGCAACTTATCTCAGTTCAATAAAGAAGGCGCAGGAAGAACTGCTGATGCTTCAACAGGCAGCTCGCAGTATTATCCGAGAACGACGCCAGGTACAACCCCGGTCACTGCACCGCGCACAACAGGAACGACGACGACTGGCACAGCCGGCACGAACACGCTTCTTCCAGACGGCGTGGACATGGTGATGCCGTTCGCATCAGATAACTCGTTGATCATCCGCGGAACAGAAGAAGGTATAGCTGCGTTCAAAGATCTTGTATATCTGCTGGATGTTCCGCCGAAGCAAGTTCAGATTAAGGCTGAGTTCGTTGAAGTTAGCACGGATGATGTAAAGCGACTTGGCGTAGATTGGAGTTTGGAAAGACTAAATACTACAATCAATACAAACTTTAACCCATCCGGAAACGTTGTTGTAGGATTTACTTCAGGAAACTTGGCAGCATCGCTCAGAACCGAGTTGACAAGTGGAAACGGCAAAATTATAAACTCGCCGATCATTTCCACAATAAATAACCAGTATGCAGAAATAAGCATAGGGTCGGTTATTCCTTACTGGACAACAGTTCTGGTAAGTGCAGGCAATGGACAACTTGTTCAGAGCACACAGGTAAACCAATTGACAATTCAGTCCTATCTGCGGGTGCTTCCGAGAGTAAATGGAGACAACACAATCACTCTGCAGCTTATGCCGAGTGTTCAAGACACAGGACGAATTTACAAGGATCCAACTGGGCAGTCGGAGATCCCAGAAACCAGGTATCAGACGCTTTCGACAATGCGCCGAGTAGCAAATGGCGAAACAATAGTTGTCGGCGGATTTATCTATAAGAAGCAGGATGCTAGCATAACCCGCGTTCCTCTTCTAAGCGATCTACCGCTGATAGGTCCGCTGTTCAGATCCAAGGATGTGACTGGTCAGGATAAAGAGCTTTTGATTTTCGTTACGCCAACTATTATTGGCGAAAAGGCTTCGGGAACGAGCGTAGGAGTTTCCCCTACCCCGTAATCCCAGCCTAGACTAATTGCCTACCGAGAAATAAATCGGAACGAGTAAAAGTTCCGAAAATCTTTTAGTGGGGATTGCTCAGATGCAATCCCCATACTTGCATAAGGGGGATGGAAGTTGTTTCGATTTTTAACAGCTGGAGAATCTCACGGCAGAGGATTGGTCGCGGTCGTAGAAGGCACGCCAGCCGGATTGGCAATCAGCGCGGATTATATAAACACCGAACTAGCGCGCAGGCAAAAAGGCTATGGCCGTGGCGGTAGAATGACCATAGAGAATGACCGTGCAGAAATAATCTCCGGTATTCGCCTCGGGAAAACACTGGGAAGCCCTATAGCACTGGTCGTCTGGAATAAAGATTGGGACGCGTGGCAGAATAAGATGGCTGTTGAAGCCGGGTCTGCGATCGATGATTCCGCAGCTATATGGATACCTCGACCAGGACATGCGGATATCGCAGGAGCTATGAAATACACTCATTATGATATTCGAAATGTGCTTGAGCGCGCCAGCGCACGAGAAACGTGCATGAGAGTTGCAGTTGGTGCAATAGCAAAACGAATTCTCGAAGAAATAGGTCTGCGCATTACTAGCCATGTTATACAAATAGGCAAAGTTAAATCTGAAAGCGAAAGTGTGGGATTTGAAGAAATTCTACAATTGTCTGAACAATCGCCGGTTAGATGTATCAATCAAAAAGCCGAACAAGAAATGATGGCAGCTATAGATAGAGCAAAGAAAAACGGCGACACGCTAGGTGGAGTGTTTGAAGTTATCGCAGAAGGAGTGCCTATAGGTTTGGGCAGTTACGTGCATTGGGATAGGAGACTAGACGGGATGCTTGCTCAGGCAATAATGAGCATACCTGCGGTAAAAGGTGTTGAAATAGGCATGGGGTTTGAATCGGCAGAGATGCCTGGTTCAAAGGTTCATGATGAAATTGGATATGAAGATGGACGCTATGTTAGGCGATCCAATAATGCTGGCGGCTTAGAAGGCGGCGTTACCAACGGAGAGCCAATAGTAATCAGAGCGGCTATGAAACCTATATCAACGTTGATGAAGCCGCTTAAGTCTATTGATATGAGAACAAGAGAAACTGCTCAAGCGCACACAGAAAGATCGGATATATGCGCAGTTCCAGCAGCAGCGGTTACGGCTGAGGCAATGACTGCAATCGTGCTTGCGTCGGCAGTTATAGAAAAATTCGGCGGCGATTCTATGCAAGAACTCCTGGACAATATAGCCACATACAAACAAAGAATCGCATCACGCTAGAACATGAATTGCTAAGGTGAAAAACGTCGTTTTGATTGGCTTTATGGGAACGGGCAAGACACGCGTCGGACAAATGGTAGCGCGCAGACTTGGCTATAAGTTCGTTGATACAGACGATTTGATCGTCCGTAAAACTGGAATGCCTATAAGTGAGATTTTTGCAAAATTCGGGGAGCCTCATTTTAGAGATATTGAACAGCAAATTGTAGCTGAAGTGGCTGCTCAAGACTCGCAGGTTATAGCTACGGGTGGAGGGGTGCCGATAAGAGAAAAAAACATTCGAAACCTCCGCAGGAACGGATTGCTTTTCTGCCTTAATGCCAGCCCGGAGGTTATAGAGAAAAGAACTTCTAACGATAATTCGCGTCCCCTACTCTACACCAACAATCGGCTGCGTCAGATAGAGGAGCTTCTTGAAGCTAGAAAGCCTTTTTATTCTGCGGCCGATTATCAAATAGATACAACGAACAAAACTGCAAGCAGGGTTGCAGAAGAAATCATCAGATTATATAGGTCTCATGCCAAGAATCAAGGTTGATCTAGCCGAAAAAAGCTACGAAATAGTCATTGAAAGCGGCTTGCTGGAAAAAGCTGGCAGCAAGATCGCTAACGTATGCCGTGGGCGTAGGGTTATGATAGTTACAGAGCCGAAAGTAGGCGAACTTTATCTAGACAAAGTAATAGACTCACTCAAATCAGCCGGCTTTGAAGTAAACTCGGCAAATGTGCCAGGCGGAGAAGAGAATAAGACGCTGGAAGTGGTGGCTTCACTATACGAGGAACTGTTAAACGCGCATATAGACCGAAGCGGAGTGCTTATTACACTAGGTGGAGGAGTAGTTGGAGACACTGGAGGATTCGCAGCGGCAACATATATGCGGGGAATTGACTTTGTGCATATACCTACAACACTGCTTGCTCAAGTGGATGCAAGCATAGGTGGCAAAGTTGGTGTGGATCTGCCGAGAGGGAAAAATCTTGTTGGTGCGTTCCATCAGCCAAAGCTGGTGCTTATAGACCCAAACGTGCTGAAAACGCTGCCAAGGCGTGAGCTCATCAGCGGTTTGGCTGAGGTTATAAAGCATGGTATAATAGCCGACCGGAATCTTTTCGAATTTCTCCAAGCTAATACAGATGCAGTACTCAATTTAGAAAATGCTGCAATCGAACGTGTAATACTCGATTCCTGCAGAGTAAAAGCCAAGGTAGTTATGCAGGACGAGAAAGAATCAGGGCTTCGTGCAATTCTAAATTACGGACATACGGTTGGACATGGCATTGAAGCTGCTGGCGGATTTTCACGCTACACACACGGCGAAGCAATTGCGATAGGGATGGTAACCGCTGCTCTAATTGCAGAAGACAAAGGAATCACAGGTGCAGACACACCGAAACACATAGCAAAAACAATATCATCTTTCGGGCTGCCCCACAAGCCAGATGAAACAATCTCGGCTGACGCAATTATAGAAGCTATGGCATACGACAAAAAATCTCGCGCAGGCAAACTTAGGTTTATACTGCCCAAGAAAATTGGCGAAGTTATAATAAGTGATACCGTCACCGAAAGTGATGTTATAAACGCACTAGCAAGACAGCAGAAGGCAGGCTTACAATAATGAGCCATACATTGAAAGCAGCAAGCATATGGTGGGGTATTTTGGTAACAGCGGCATTTGCTGCGTCTTTTATATCCGAAGTCGCAGCAACCTTTGCCATTTTTACACGTTATATTTATATGATAGTATTGGCAGGCTGTGCCGTTGGAGTAGCTCTTGGGTTAATGCGTCAAGTGGATTAGAACAAATGCACAACACAAACATAGAGCCATAAGGTTTTCTTCCTGCGAAATGGAGATGAAGCCGTATTGATAGGAACAGTGGTTAACTATAGATATGAAATACTGGAGAAGTGTGGAGATGGAAACTTTTTCTCTGTGTACAAAGCCAGAGATAAGGTGCTTAACCGTTTGGTTGCCGTAAAAGTCCTATTTCCTGAATATGCATCCAACCCTGAATTCTCAAAAGAGTTTATTTCGTCACTGCAGAAAGCGTCTGAGCTAAACCATCCGAACATTGCAAAGGTGCTAGACGCAGACGAATATCACAGTCCGAATTACATCGCTACAGAATATGTGCATGGCATAAGTCTAAAAGAACGTATAAAACGCACCGGTCCCCTTTCACCTGCATTTGCAGTAGAGATTGCGATAGCAGTTGCACAAGCACTTGCTTATGCGCATAAACATTCTATTGTGCATGGTGACATCAAACCTGACAATATCATCACCGGTCATGAAGGCATCGTAAAACTAACTGATTTTGGTGTAGTTGACGCACTTGAACAATTCCCCGATATGCGCGAATCTGCAATTCTTAACTCAGTACACTACGCATCTCCAGAAGTTTTACGTGGAGAGCAAGCTATTCCTGCAAGTGATGTTTACTCGCTTGGGGTTGTTTTATATGAAATGTTGACTGGTACGGTTCCTTTTAATGGACAGACTTCAAGTGCCGTAATCGCAAAACACCTGCAGGACCCAGTGCCCTCACCCAGAATGATGAACTCAGCAGTACCTGCTACACTGAATGACATAGTAGTAAAAGCTATGCAGAAAGACCCCGCATATAGATTCCGGAATGCTGCTGAGCTTCTGGAAGCACTGGCAAAAGTACAGGAATGGATGCGCACTGGAACAATAACTACATCAAAGCCGGTACAGAAAACCTACGAGACTGATGAGAGCTATGAGCCAACCGAGCGCGGTGAGAATTTTGTAAGAAATACAGTTATTGCTCTCCTAGCGATTTTACTGGTGGCAATTATTACGGCAGTTATAATGTATAGGTTCTCTGGGCCAGGGGTTAACAGCCTAACGGTACCAAACTTGATCGGCAAAACACTTGAAGAGGCTCAGAAAATTGCCGATCAAACTGGCCTCAAGCTAGAGGAATATAGGCATGATTACAATGACGACTACCCAGAAGGCACTATTTGGCTTACTAGTCCGATGCCTGGACGCACAGTGAGTAGATCTAATCCTGTTGTGCGTGTGTGGATTAGTAAGGGACCGAGACTCAGAACAGTGCCGGATGTAACAGGACTTTCGGTTGACGAAGCTAGAAAGAAACTTATGGAAGCAGGGCTGACACTTGCACCATCGCCTCTGACTGAATACAGTACTACTGTACCAATGGACAAAATAATCCGGCAGATTCCAGAAGCCGGCACAAAGTTGGAGCCGTTAAAATCCGTAAGCGTAGTAGTAAGTATGGGACCGCCGCCACAGGACGAAACAACAACGGGTGAACAGCCTTATGACAATAACACTCAGCCAGGAGATGAAACTGCACCTGTTTCGCGAACATTCAAGGTGAATTTCACTATACCACCAAACGCATCAGGCCCTCAGGACGTACGTATAGAGGTCTCTGATGAAAGCGGCGACAGTGTAGTATACGAAGGCATACACAACCCGGGCGAATCGGTATCAAAAGAAATAGCAGGCTATGGCGAAAAAGTACAAATCAGGGTATATATAAACGATAAACTCGCAAGAGACATCGTCTACTCAGGCAGCAAAATTACTAGGAACAAATCATACTTTTAGAGACAAGGTTTGGAGCCAAGCTATGAAAATAAAGATAGCGCCATCGCTTCTATCAGCTGATTTTACTAATCTTGCTGAATCAGTAGCACAAGCAGAAGCAGGAGGCGCTGAATTACTGCATCTGGATATTATGGATGGGCATTTCGTTCCAAACATAACATTTGGTCCGATGGTGGTAGCCGCCCTTCGCCCTATAACCAAAATGCAGTTTTTAGTGCATCTGATGATCTCTAATCCAGAAGAATATATTGAGGAATTTGCAGCAGCAGGAGCTGACTCTATTACTGTGCATGTGGAATCAGGTGTACATCTGCACCGCCTTATAGAGCAAATAAGATGTGCTGGTGCAAGCCCTGGTGTTGCACTCAACCCAGCCACACCACTGAATACAATAGAGCACATAATCAGCGATATAGACAAAATACTTGTGATGACGGTTAACCCTGGATTTGGCGGACAAAAATTCATAGAATCAATGTTGCCGAAAATCCAACTTGCTAGAAGAATGGTAGAGGCAAGCGGAAGAGATATTGACATAGCAGTTGACGGCGGTGTGGATCTAGACACATGCGAGCGCATTGTGAAAGCAGGAGCAAATCTTTTGATTGCTGGAAACTCTGTTTTCAACAGCCATCTTGGCACGGCTGAGGCAATTCGCAAACTTAATGAACGCGCACTACAAGCCGCGATGAAGATTGGATAGATTATTATGTTCGTAAAAGTATTCATCGTTGCTGCGAGCGCAGTACTGCTTGCTGCATACGCTATGGAACTTCGGGTATGGGCAAAACAGATTAGAAATGCCACCCGAAAGCAAAAAATTTACAGAACCTTAGCCTTCATTATCATGGAAGGACTCTTTGCGATGATATTTTTTCATCAATCGCCTACGTCATCAACCGAGTTGTACGATATAGGCTATTGGGGTATGGCTCTTGGATTAGCATGCCTGCTCGTTATAGTTGCGTTGGCAGATGTAAGAGAAGAACTCAACAACGCACGTGTCTCTCGAAGAGAAGCACTCAGAAATCTGTTCAGTGATAAAGAGGTGCGACGGTAATAAACAACGAGGCTTTTATGCGAAGAGCGCTTACAATTGCGAAGCGCGGCAGAACAAGCCCAAACCCGATGGTCGGCGCCGTAATCGTTAAAAACGGCAGGATAATCGCGGAAGGATGGCATAAGCGTGCTGGCGAACCTCATGCTGAGATAATCGCACTTAAAAAAGCAGGCCAGCTAGCCCGTGGCGCTGATTTATATGTTACTCTTGAACCATGCTGTCATTACGGCAAGACGCCGCCATGCGTTGACGCAATCATAGAAGCAGGAATAGCTTCTGTAACTGCAGCAATGGTAGATCCTAACCCAATGGTTGCTGGACGTGGTATCGAACGACTAAATGCAGCAGGAATAAGAACAAAAGTTGGGATGCTCGGCGACGAAGCCGCACGACTAAACGAGGCGTTCGTAAAATATATAACAGCTGGGCGGCCGTTCATAACACTAAAATATGCAATGACGCTTGATGGTAAAATCGCTACTAGAACCGGGGATTCGAAGTGGATAAGTGGGGAAGAATCTCGCAGGCTGGTTCATCGGATAAGAGAGCGATCTGATGCGATTATGGTCGGGATTGGAACAGTCATATCAGATAATCCTGAACTAACAGCTAGAGTTAGCAAGAGAACTGTATACCCTAAGCGCATAGTGGTGGACACACATGCACGAACGCCGACGAGCATAAAAATGCTCTCACTACCTGGAGAAACTATAATAGCCGTGGGCGAATCAGCAGAAGATGATCGGGTGCGGAAACTAGAAAAAGCTGGAGCGCGTATATTAAAAGTAGAAGAATCCAACGAACATATTGACATAAAATCACTCGCTTATGCACTTGGAAAGATGGAAATAACGAGTGTCCTTTTGGAAGGTGGAGGCACACTTGCATCAGCCGCTTTAGAAGCTGGTATAGTGGATAAGATAATTGCGTTCATCGCGCCAAAAATTGTAGGCGGTGCTGAAGCGATCACACCTGTTGAAGGTCTAGGTATAGATGAAATGGCTCAGGCTGCACAATTTGAGATATCAAAAACCCGGCGAGTGGGTAAAGATATAATGATAGAGGCTTACCCGTGTTCACAGGGCTAGTAGAAGAAGTAGGGCAAGTTGTAGAGATAAGACGCTCGGCTGGCGCAAAATTGATTGTGCAAGCAGAAAAAATCGCATCGGCATCTGTCGTCGGTGATAGCATCTCAGTAAATGGAGCTTGTCTTACAGTAACAAATATAAACGGAGACCAGATCACGTTCGACGTAGTTGAAGAAACACTGTCGAGAACAACATTGGGTGAACTAAAACGCAGAGATAGAGTTAATCTGGAACGAAGCATTAGCGCAGAGCGACTGTTTGGAGGACATTTTGTGCTTGGACACATAGACGGTGTTGGAACAGTAAGCAAAATGGAACGTCAAGGAGGCAGTGCAGTCATTAAGATCTCTGCCGATGAAGAAATTATGCGTTATGTAGTGACAAAAGGCTCAATAGCAGTGGATGGAATAAGTCTGACCATAGCAGACTGTGACAAACAGGGATTCTCGATAGCGATTATACCACATACTCTAGAAAACACTACTCTGGGTTATCGTCGCGTGGGAGATCGGGTAAATATAGAGACGGACATACTTGGAAAATATGTAGAGAAGTTTATTAATGAACATAGAGCCGACAGCAGACTAATGACAAAACTCAAAGATGGCGGCTGGATTGAGGAGAATTAGCAAATTGACCGAAACAATCGAGTTCAGCAACATACAAGAAGCAATAGAAGACCTTCGGGATGGCAAAATGATTATCGTCGTGGACGACGAAGACCGTGAGAACGAAGGCGATTTCGTCATGGCTGCGGAAAAAGTAACCCCAGATGACGTAAACTTTATGGCGAAACACGGCAGAGGGCTTATTTGCGTGGCCATTACAAAGGAATGTGCTGAACGGCTCGACCTGCCTATGATGGCAGAAAAAAACACTTCTAAACTCGGCACGGCTTTCACCGTAAGCGTTGATGCTGCCAAAGGCACGACAACCGGTATTTCTGCGCAAGATAGAGCAGTGACGATAAAAGCACTCGCCGATCCCGAATCAAAACCGAACGATTTTCGCAGGCCAGGGCATGTGTTCCCATTGATAGCTGAAACAGGTGGCGTGCTGGTTAGAGCAGGACATACAGAAGCAGTAGTTGACCTTATGCGGCTTGCAGGACTTAGAGAAGCCGGAGTTTTATGTGAGATAATGAGCGAAGATGGCACAATGGCGAGAGTGCCAGAGCTAGCGGACATAGCTAAGCGATTTGGCATAAAAATGGTTACAATAGCTGATCTTATAAAACACAGACGACTTACTGAGAAACTGGTCGAGCGT
>Ga0078972_1002550_pt1 | contig 59555 bp, 57 predicted proteins | sample YelNatPaOPGAMG01_FD_67568 | JGI IMG/M metagenome (GOLD analysis project Ga0078972, IMG submission 67568) | Hot spring thermophilic microbial communities from Obsidian Pool, Yellowstone National Park, USA - OP-RAMG-01 (SPADES assembly) (version 2) | ecosystem: Environmental > Aquatic > Thermal...
TCCACAAACGCCTTGGAATTGGGCATCGATATCGGGGGGTTGGACGCGGCGGTGGTGGCGGGATTCCCTGGGTCCTTTAATTCTTTTTGGCAACAGGTTGGTCGAGCTGGGCGCAGGGGCGGTACTTCGGTGGCCATTTTTATCGCCTCCTCCGCTCCCTTAGATCAGTTTGTCGTATCCGAACCCCAGTGGTTTTTCGCTAAAAGCGCCGAAGAAGCCCGGTTGGACCCGGACAACCCCTACATTCTAACGGACCACGTTAAATGCGCCGCCTTTGAACTCCCCTTTAATCGATCCGATCTGGATAATCCCGCGAATCCCTTTGGCCCCGAGGTGGAAGAAATATTGAACTTTTTGGAAGAGGACGGCATTGTTCGGCAAACGGGAAACCGTTGGTTCTGGGCGAACCGTTCCTACCCCGCCGAGGGGATTAGCCTCCGTTCCGCCACTTCGGACAACGTGGTTATCGTGGATATAACCCAGGGGCGGAATCAGGTGATTGGGGAAATGGATCGACCCAGCGCCAAGGAATTGATATTCCAAAACGCCGTGTACCTGCACCGGGGTAGACAATTTTTGGTCAGTTCCCTGGACGTAGAAAACCGAAAATGCCTGGTTACCGAGGCGGACGTAAACTATTATACCGACGCCTTGGTTAAAACAGATATCCAAGTCCTTTCGGAAGATGAAACCCTTTGGTTTGGCAGTCCCAGTTCCCCGGCGGCCCAGGGGGTGTTGGGGGATCTTCTGGTCCGCTCCCAGGTGGCGAAATTTAAGAAGATTCGTTTTCACACCCATGAAAATATCGGCTACGGGACGGTGGACCTGCCGGAGGAGGAAATGCAAACCCGGGGTTTGATCCTCCTCTTTCCCCCGGAAACCGAAGGGGGGAAGGCCCTGGGACGGTTGGATGAAGAGGGTGCCGGGGCGGTGCTTCGGGGCTTTGGTTCCCTCCTTAAGGCTCTTGCCCCCGTGTATCTTCTCTGTGATCCGAGGGATTTAGGAATTTCCGAGCGGGTCCGGGATCCCCATTTTTGCAGTCCTGGGGTATACGTGTTCGATAAATACCCCGGTGGCACGGGCCTATCGGAAGCCCTGGTCCACCATACGGGGGAATTGTTCCGTTTTCTCTACGAAAAGGTACATACCTGTCCTTGCCAAAGCGGCTGTCCATCCTGCGTGGGTCCGGGGGGAAGCAAAACATCCACCGACCTCTTTTTGCGGACCCTGATCGGTTCTGACGGCGAAGGGGGAGTACGCGATGGTCCTCGGAAGGTGGCGCAACCGTGAGACCGAACCTCCGTTCCCGCTTGGAACGGATACGGGAAGCCCCGCCGTTGCGACCGGGGATTTCTAAAGATCCGAGGGGTCCCATCGGAAAGAGGGATCATCCGTCCCCCGGCCTTCCACCCCAGGCCCTGGACCAGGGGTGGGTTCCTTTTGCGGACCTGGTGGCCCGGCGTACCCAACGGTTTCCCGTCCATCCGCCCTCCTACGATAAAAGCCTTGACCCGGCGCTTCAGGTGCTTCTCCGGGAAATCGGAGCCTGGGCGGCAGAAGAAGCCACGCTCCCCAAGGAGGGGCTTGTTTTTTTTGACCTGGAAACCACGGGACTTTCCGGGGGCGCCGGTACCCTGGCCTTCCTCGCCGCGGTCGGTCGTTTTGAGGGTCCCGCGTTGGTGGTGGACCAGTACCTTTTGCTAGACTACCCCGGGGAGGCTGATTTTATTCAAACCCTTTTGGAAACCCTGGGGGAGGGGGCAAACCTGGTAACCTACAACGGTAAAAGTTTTGACGCCCAGCTTTTTTCCAGCCGCTGTTTGATGAACGGTTTTCGTCCCCCCACGTTTCGACACCTGGACCTGCTGTATCCCGTGCGCCGCCTGTGGGGACGGAGGATCCCCTCCTGTTCCTTAACCGAGGTGGAACGGTCGGTACTGCGTTTGGACCGGGGCGAGGATCTGGGGGGAGCCTTCGCCCCGGAAGCCTGGTTTGAATTTCTCAAAGAGGGAACTTGGGATAGGGTCGGTCGGATCGCCGACCATAATCAAAGGGATATCCTGGCCCTTCTAAAAATTTTGGATGTCCTTAATCGAATCGCCGCCGATCCCGCTACAGCGGAGGAGGAGTACCCCTTTGACACGGAAGCCCTGGCCTTTTCCTGGCGGCGCCTTAGTCGCCCTGGGGCCGTCTCCCTTTCCCCGTATTCCAATGAAATATTGGCGGAGGCTCCCCAAAGGGCGTCGGTTCTCTTAAACCTGGCTGTTTCCCGGGGATACGTAGTAGCGACCCTGGTGAAGGCAAAGGAATACCTGGCCACCCGGGCCTACGATCGGGCCCGGGAGCTTTTAGGGTGGATAGTCCAGCACGGGGAAACCGTGGAAACCGCCAAAGTGCCCCGACGTCAAGCCTCCCGGGTGGCCCTCCGGGCCCAATCCTGCAGGCTCCTTTCTGTGGACGCGGAACGGAGGCTGGGGGACCGGGCCTTGGCTCTGGAATGGACCGAACGGGCCCTAAGCCAAAGGGACCTGTTACCCCAGACCTTTCGGGAAAAGTTGGAACGGAGACGGGAACGGCTTCAGAGTCCCCCCGATTGAAGGGCGTACAACCGGTAACCCACGAACCGTGGATCCCCGGGGGTCCGCAGAATTGGGGGATCCAAACCCCCGATACACCAGGGGCCCTGGTACGTCTAACCCCTAGGCGAACTTGTTTTTTATTTGGGCAAAATAATCCGCCGCTTCGTCGGAGCTTTCTATCACCTCTTCCCCCTCGTGGTACTCCACCAAATGTTCGGGAATTTCGCTCAAAAAGGGTGAAGGGGCGCATTCGACCACGCTCTGGAGCTTCCTGCGTTGTTTACAGCTGGTCAAAAAAAGTTTATCCCGGGCCCGGGTGATGGCCACGTAAAAGAGCCGGCGTTCCTCCTCAATGTTGCCGTCCCCCTCCTCGAGGCTTCGGGCGTGGGGAATGAGACCGTCTTCGACCCCGGCGATAAAGACCACGGGGAATTCCAGGCCCTTGGATGCGTGGATGGTCATCAGGTTGACCTTACCCTTTCCCCCTTCGTCCTTGTCGTAGGATTCATCGTCCCGGGTAATCAGGCTGATACGGTTTAAATAGGGGAACAGGGTAGGATCAAAGTTATCCGGATCATTTTCCCAGGTTTCTATGGACTGGATAAGGTACTCGATATTGAGAAATTTCCAGCGGGCGGCCTTTTCGTTTTTGTTATACTCGGTGATTAGGTAGCTCCAATAATCGATATTGTCCACCAGGGCCCGCACTTTTTTTGCCAGCCCCCGTTTCCCCAGCAGTTCTCCCCGATAGTATTCGATAAGGGTGATAAAACTATCCACATCGATACGCCCTTTTTCGGGGAACAGGGTGTCGGGGGCGTACCGGAGCTTATTCATGGCGTCCCACACCGATGAATGGTGTTTTTTCGCCTGCTCGCTGATATGTTCCACGCTCGTTTTGCCGATTCCTCGGCGGGGGGTATTGATAATCCGCAGGAGGTTTACGTCGTCGTCCGGGTTGGCGATCACCCGAAGATAGCTGATCACATCCTTAATTTCCTTGCGTTGAAAAAAACTGGTCCCCCCAGAAACCTGGTAGGGGATGTTTTCCGCTAAAAACGCCTCTTCCAGATGGCGGGTCATGGAATTGGTCCGGATCAACACTCCGAAATCGTCGTACCGAAGGTGTTCCTTCATCATTAAGCCCTTAATCCGTTCGGCCACAAAATCCGCTTCGTCGCTCTCGTTATCGGGGAAAAACACCTCTATGGGTTTTCCACTGCCGTTCCCGGACCACAGTTTCTTTTCCTTCCGGTTGGTGTTGTGGGCGATGACCCCGTTGGCGGCTTCCAGGATTGTGGAGGTAGAACGGTAATTCTGTTCCAGTTTAATCTCCATAAGGCCGGGGAAATCCTTTTCAAACATAAGGATGTTCTCGTAATTCGCCCCCCGCCAGGAATAGATCGATTGGTCGTCGTCCCCCACCACGCAAACGTTTTTATTAGCCAATAGATGTAGGAGCCGGTACTGGGTAAGGCTCGTATCCTGAAACTCGTCCACCATCAGATAGCGGTACCGTTGTCGGTAGGATTCCAATACGTCCCCGTGTTCCTCGAAAAGTTGGATCGGCAGGGTAAGCAGGTCATCAAAATCCACGGCGTTGTAGATCCGGAGACAGCTTTGGTATTCCCGGTATACCCGTTCGTACTCGTCGTTGGCCCCATCGCCCCAGGATAGTCGGCCTATTTTTACGTTGGAAAACAGGGCTCCAATTTTATAGAGGTCCAGGTTGTCCGTCGAAAGCCCGCACTCCCGGACGCAATCCTTGATAAGTTGGTTCCGATCCGTTTCATCGTAGATGGAAAAATTATTCCGGTACCCCAGAAGTTCGATATGTTCCCGCAGAATTTTGACCCCAAAGGCGTGGAACGTACAGACCGTTAGGTTTTGTAGCTTTTTTTGAGTCAATTCCCGAAGGCGGCTTTCCATTTCCTTGGCCGCCTTGTTGGTAAACGTAAGCGCTAAAATGGAAGACTGGGGAATACCCCGTTCCATCATATAGGCGATACGGAAGGTGATGACCTTCGTCTTACCCGACCCCGCGCCGGCGATGATTAACACCGGGCCGTCGATGGTCTTTACCGCCTGGATCTGCTTATCGTTTAGTTCGCCTTCAAAGTCTAATTTGGTCATCCGTACCTATACCCGTTTGATGAAGATATCAAAGGCCCGGATACCGAGCACCGTAACGGAGGTAACGATAATGCCCGATACGAGGACCCCCAGAATTACCGCCACCATGGTTTTCTTTTTATCCAGCCCCAGGACCCACGCACCCAGGGTCCCCGTCCAGGCTCCCGTTAAGGGTAAAGGAATGGCCACAAACACCCCGATTCCCCACCATCCCCACCGTTCAACCCCTTGGTGGACCTTACTTCGGGCCCGTTCCACAAAACGGTTGAAAAAATCGGCGTACCAGCGGAGGTGTAAAAAAAGTTTATGAAAGGTCCCTAAAAAGATCCAGCAGGCCGGGGCCACGAGGGCATTTATAAAAGCCCCGTAAAGGAAGGCCCAGAGCCAAGGCCACCCGTGGGCTACCGCGAAGGGAATGGCTCCCCGGAGTTCAGAAATAGGTAAAAAAGCCAAAAAGGTGGTCCAAAAAAAAGTAATACCGTTCATTATTTGCTTCCTTCTAAAAAAATGATAACCAGAGGGTTCCAAGAACTACCGTTAGAATCGTGGTCGGAAGACCCACCTTGAGGTAAGCCCCGAACTTTATGTCTATCCCGTACCGTTTAGCGCTTTCCGCTACGATCAGGTTGGCCACCGAACCTAAAAGGGTCAAATTACCCGCGTAGGTACTGGCCATGGCCAGGACCAGCCACGCGGTTTCCCTATCCTTAAACCATTCAATCAGGGGCCGCAGGAGCATTACCGCCGGAACGTTGGAAATCAGGTTCGATAGGATAAGGATGAAAAATGAAAACCGGCCCATTCCCTGGCCTACCAGGGGCATTCCCCGTTGCACCAGGAACGAAAAGGCCGAAGTCCGGCCCACCGCTTCGGTGATGACAAACAGGCCCCCGAAAAAAGCGATGATTGTCCAATCTAATTCCGCGAAAACCCGTTCCGGTTTAATCCTCCGGGTTGTTAACAGAATCGCCGCCGCTACCATGGCCGCCGCCGTAACGGGGGCGTTCAACAAGAAGGCTGTCGTCATAAGGACTACCGCCGCCAGGGCCTTTAACAAGAGGGGTTTGTAGACCCTGTTTTTCATTTCCCCCGGACCGTTGAATTCCTCGGCCTGGACAAATCGGGGGGAGCTTAAGGGGGGAACCTCGATGATCCCGCCCCGGGAAAATTCTCTCCTAAAACCCCATAAAATTGCCCCATACGCCAGGAACAGGCCCAGTATCGAAGGGATGGCCATTCGTTTAAGGAAGATTAAAAAGGGGATGCCGCTGGAGGCTCCGATCAACATGTTCTGGGGGTTTCCGATAATCGTAGCCGCCGAACCGATGTTCGCCGACAGGGCGAGGGCGATAAGGTAGGGAACGGGATTCCGTTTTGAACGGAGGGTTAGTACGGCCACCAGGGGGGTAAACATAATACAGACGGTATCGTTCAGAAATAGGGCCGATAGAATCGCCGAAGCGCCCATGATCAGGACCAAAAGCCGTCGGGGGGTGCGGGAAGCCCGAAGCACCGCCGTGCCCGCTAAATCAAAAAAACCGGATATTTTTAGGTTGGCCGTAATGATCATCATGGAGAGTATGAGGATCAGGGTGTTAAGGTCGATAGCTCCCAGGGCGTCTTGAATGGACAGGGCTCCGATGGCGACCAGAAAAGCCGCCCCCGAAAAGGCAATGGTAGCCCGGTTCATCCGCAGGGTAGGAATTCGGCCCAGGGCAATACCAAAAAGGGAAAGGAGGATAACAAAGTCGGCTAAAAGAGTTTTTACGAGGTTTTCTAGGTTCATCATAGATTTTTATAGGGTTTCTCCCAGGCTGTCGATCAAGGTCATGATCCGTTGGGCCGCCTTGGCCCGGTGGCTCAGGGTGTTTTTTTCGTCCTCCGACAGTTCCGCCACCGTTTTTCCCCGATCGTTTAGGTAGAGCAGGGGGTCATACCCAAAGCCACCGGTCCCCCGACCCTGGCGGACGATGGTTCCTTCCAGGGTTTCTTGGACCGTGAAAAATCGATACTCGTTTAAAAACAACACCATGGAGCAGACAAAACGGGCGCTTCGTTGGGGCGTGTTCCCCAACTCCTGTAACAACAATTCGTTCCGTTCCTCCGAGGACAGTTTCTTGTTTCCCCTTTCCCCGTTTGGACCGCCATAACGGGCCGAGTAAATACCCGGCCGGCCTCCCAGGGCGTCCACACAGAGCCCCGAATCGTCGGCTACGACCGGTTCGTGGACCAGGTGGTACAAGGCCCGACCCTTAAGCAGGGCGTTTTCTAAAAAGGAGGTCCCCGTTTCATCGACCTCAAAATCGATACCCCGCTCTTTGGGCATCCGAAGATAGTGGCCCCGTAAAATCGAGGAAAGCTCCCGATATTTATGTTCATTTCCCGTGGCAAACCAAAGCGTCATGACCCCATACTACAATATGCATAGGGCCCTCGGGAAGGGGAGCCCTTGCGTCGATGAAAGGGGAAGGGTACACTGATCCTTCCATGGAATGTCCAATTTGTTCGTTTTCTGATATCCGAAGCTTACAAAATAAACGGCGCGCCTTTTTTCACTGTCCCTCCTGCGGTTTTTTTTGGGCCGATCCGGCCTCTAGGCTGAGCGTGGAGGAGCAAAAGAATCGTTACGAGCTCCATCAAAACGATGGTTCAAACCAGGGGTACGGGGACTATATAAACCGTATTATCGATAAAACCCTGGATTGGGCCCTCAAAGATACCTTCCCGGGTAGTCGGGTCCACCGGGTGGTCGATTGGGGATCCGGGCCCTCCGATTTGGCGTCCCAGCTCCTCCGGCAGAGGGGCTTGGACGTGGTAAGCTGGGACCCCCTGTTTGCTCCCGATCATCCGCCACAGTCGGAACGTTTCGACGTGGCCCTCTGTATCGAGGTGGCGGAACACTTTGATTCCCCCGTTAAGGATTTTTTGGCCCTCGCCGCCACCTTAAAACCCGGTGGACGCTTGGTGGTTCATACCCATTTCGCCCCGGAAAGGGAGGAGGATTTTCTTTCCTGGTGGTACATCGAGGATACAACCCACGTTTCCTTTTATTCCCCCAGGGCTTTGAAGCTTCTCTCCTCCCTGGGTTCCCTGGTTCTTGAAGAGCTGGAGGACCGGCGCTTCGCCGTGTTTCGCCGTCCCTTGCCCGTTTTAGTGGTCGGGGGCATCAATATGGATATCGAAGGCCGACCTAGCCACGGCTTTATCCCCCGGGATTCCAACCCTGGAACGGTCCGATTTTCCCCCGGCGGGGCAGGCCGGAATATCGCGGAAAATTTAGCCCGTTTAAAGATTCCGGTGGAACTGGTGGGGGCCCTGGGGGATGACGGGGCGGGAAAGGATTGTCTAGAATCCTGCAGGGGTCTTTCCGTGGGGGTAGGGGGGTGTGAAATAGTAAAGGGAGCCCTTACCTCCTGTTACCTTTCTATTTTGGACGACCAGGGCGATATGACGGCGGCCATAGCAGGTATGGAAATTTACGATCGGTTTACCCCGGAACTGGTACGGGGGGCCCTGGAAAAAGCGCGGACCGAAGCCTTCCAACGTTCCTTTGGCGCCGATCCCTCCGCTCCCTTTTCCGCTTTGGTGGTGGATGGAAACCTGCTCCCCCAGGCGATCGAGGCCGTGGTCCGGCAATTTCCCCGTCTTCCCGTATGGTTTGACCCCGTATCCACCCAAAAGGCCCTTCGGGTTGTACAATACCAGGATGGGAGCCTGTTACGGAGCTTTTACGCCATCAAACCCAACGGAATCGAGGCCCAGAGGATGGCGGAAGCCCTGGGGAGGATAGGGTCACCAATTTTGGAATCCTTCGGGTCGGAGGGCTCTTTTTTACCCCCCGAGGGAGTCCCAGAGCAGACCACGAGACAACCTATGGAACAGCCCACGGAACAGCCCCCAGGGTGTGTCGGAGCAGGGGCGGAAGTTTCCCTGGCGCGGCTGTTCCACCGGTGGGGGATCCCCCTGGTTTTGATCAGCCTGGGGGAGCGGGGGGTCCTCTATTCCAAACAGGGGCGCCGTACCGAGGCTCCCTCCGTTTTTAGGCCCCCCGCCGCCCGGGTCGTTTCCGCCACCGGGGCGGGGGACGCTTTTGTGGCGGCGGCTCTGCGGTATACCTTGCTGAACCCTAAGGAGGAAGAACAATCTGCCAAAGACCTGTGCGCCCACGGAAGCGCCGCTTCGGTTATTACCCTAGAAACGGTGGAGTCCGTGGCTCCCACCCTTTGCGCCGAGGCTCTGGAAGGTTTAGTATTCCATTGGGGCCGTGCAAATAGCTATTTTTAAAGGAGACTAACTATTATGATGGAGAAAAATTCGATGATAAAACCCCACCTAGACGTATCCGAAGAGGTCTCTTCCGCCGTAGCCGCGGGGAAACCGGTGGTCGCCCTGGAGTCTACCATTATCAGCCATGGTATGCCCTACCCGAAAAACGCGGAAACCGCCTTGGAAGTGGAACGGGTCATCCGAGCTTCCGGGGCCGTCCCCGCCACTATCGCCGTAATCGGCGGCCGGTTAACAGCGGGCCTTTCGGTGGATCAAATCGAGCTCCTCGGTAAAAAAGGTCCCGAGGTTATAAAATGCAGTCGCCGAGACCTTCCCTTTGTGGTCGCCCGTTCACTCGATGGGGCCACCACGGTGGCGGGGACCATGATCGTGGCCCACCTAGCGGGGATTCGGATATTCGCCACCGGGGGCATCGGCGGGGTCCATCGGGGAGCTCCAGAAACCTTTGATATTTCCGCCGACCTGGAGGAATTGGGTCGGACGGACGTGGCGGTGGTTTGCGCGGGGGCAAAAAGCATTTTAGACCTGGGGTTAACCCTTGAGTATTTGGAGACCCGGGGGGTTCCGGTCATTGGGTTTGGCACTTCGGAACTGCCCGCCTTCTATACCCGCCAATCGGGGTATTCGGTGGATTACCGCCTGGATTCGCCGGAGGAAATAGCCCAGGCCCTCAAGGTTAAATGGGAGTTGGATCTCCACGGCGGTGTGGTCATCGCCAACCCAATTCCAGAACGGTACGCCATGGCTAAGGGGGAGATCGACGCTATCATCGAGCGGGCCCTGGCCGACGCGGAGACCCAGGGGGTCCGGGGCAAGGAACTGACCCCCTTTTTACTGGGTCGAATCGTGGAACTTACGGGCGGAGAGAGTTTGGAAGCCAATATTCAGCTGGTGTTACATAACGCCCGCCTGGCCGCCCAGGTGGCCCTAGCCTATTCGGCTCTTACCAACCCAAAGGAGCATTAGCGTTGATTCCCGATTTTAAAGAAGATCCCATCTTTCAAAACCTTCACTCCCCGGGGTTGTTGGATATTTCCAAGGGGGGCAGGGCTTTGATTATTAGCGACTTTCACATGGGAAACGGTGGAAGACGGGATGATTTAGGAAGAAATGGGGATCTGCTGTTAGAATTGTTGGATAAGTATTACTTCCAGGGCAATTGGATTTTGGTCCTAAACGGGGATATCGAGGAACTGCAACGGTACAGCTACTCCGCCATCCGTTCCCATTGGGGAGCCTTCTACGATCTTTTTGATCGATTTTTCCAAGAGGGTCGATTATACAAAACCCTGGGTAACCACGACGATGAGCTGGTATTTGAAAAATCCTACCCCTATCCCCTCTACGACGCCGTTCGTATAGAAACGGGGGTACTTCCGGTTCTGGTCTTTCATGGCCACCAATCCTCCCGGGTGTATACCAAATACAACAACCTCGTACGGGCCAGCATGCGGTACTTTTTTAAACCCCTGGGAATTCGTAATATCTCCTCCGCCCGGAGCCCCCGCCGACGCTTCCACGTGGAACGACGGGCCTACGATTTTTCCCGGAAATATAACGTTATTTCCATTATTGGACATACCCATCGCCCCCTGTTCGAATCCTTGGGTCGCTTCGACTACATAAAATTCGAGATCGAACGGCTTTGCCGGGATTATCCTTCCGTCCAGGAGGCGGACCAAAGGCGCATCGCCGAAGAGGTGAAAAACCTTCGGATAGAACTGAGCAAATTAAAACGGTCAGAACGTCGGCGGAGTTTACAGGAAAGTTTGTATGGGGATGAGCTCCCGGTGCCGACGGTCTTCAATTCCGGTTGCGCCATCGGCAAAAAGGGGTTAAACGCCATCGAGTTGGACGGAGAATCTATTTCCCTCGTGTACTGGTTTACCGAAGGGGAGGGTAAACGCTTTGTTCAACGGGGGGCCTACGCGGTGGAAGAACTGGGGGGAACTCTTCGTCGGCGGGTGGTGTTGAACCATGATCGGCTGGATTATATTAAAGCCCGGATCGATTTGTTGGGTTAAGCTTGACGGCTTGGACCGGAAGGGACCATACTAAAGCGATAAAAGCGGAGGAAAATACCGGTGGCCGCCTACGGAAAACAGAAAATTTTTGGAAGAGTTATCGTCCTGCTCCTGCTCATCCTCGTTTTGGCGGGAGGCGGGGCGATTTGGTTCGATTATCTAAACCTCATCAATATCAAATCTTACCTGGGCCCCCTCTATAAACTAATGGGCCGCCCCGTACCTACCCAAAGCGCCAGTTCCCCCACGGTTCCCCTTAATTTGGACGAGGAACGGCTTTCGGCTCGGATGGATGCCCTGGATCAACGGAGCCAGGAATTGGATAAGCGGGAAAGCGCGATTGCTAAAAAGGAAGCGGACATCGAGCAAAAGGCCCAGGAATTGGAGGATCGACAAAAAGCGTTGGACGAACGAGAGAAAACCTTCAACGTTACGGTCCAACAGTTCGAGAATAGAAGGGTAAACGTCGAACAAAACGCGCGCTACCTGGTCGGCATGCCTCCGGATAAGGCTGTAGGGATCATTTCCGCGATGGACGATCAGGATGCGATTGACGTATTTCGGATGACCGAAGAGATCGCGCAAAAGGAAGGAACGGGGTCCATGGTTTCATACTGGCTTTCCCTTCTTCCCCCAGCGCGGGCGGCGGAGCTTCAGCGAAAGATGGCGGGGAAACCCAAGACCCTCAACTGACGCCCCCTTTGGACCTCCGAAAACCTGTGGTGTAGGAGGTTCGGGTGGCAGTTACAGTATCCCCCCCTATGGGTGGAAAAGTTGAAGGCCCCGCGGCGGAAGCCCTGGCGGGAAATCGGGGTCCGAAAAAAAATAGCGGTTCCCCGGCAACCCTCGGGAATACGCGGACCCAGGAATCCGGTTCCCCGATTTCCGACTTTTTTAAAATTATCCAGGATCTTTTCGCCGGTAAGGGTAATCTTAACAAAAACTCTGGGGAGACCCCTGTATCCGTTTCCCTAGGGAAAAAATCCCCTTCGGCTGAAAATAATTCCCCGGAAACAAAAAAAACTCTTCTTCCAGCCGAACTGGTTAACAAAAATCCTAACCTAAAAGAAACCCTGGTACCCCCTAAGGGCGTGGGCCAGGGCACTCCTGGGGAGGGCGTCGAGACGTTCAGCCCCCCTATTCCAAAAAAAACTCCGGTCCCCGCTTCTTCCGACACCGCATCCGCCAGGGAAACTGAAGAAGCCAAACAAAAAAAGGTACTTTCCCAAGCAGAGGAGCGAGCAAAAAAGGGGTCAAAGGATATTCCAGATACGGCTAACGGGCCCTTTGTGGGGGCTCTTCTCCAAAATTCTCCCCCCAAGGGCATCCAGAGGTTTCAGGATAAAAATTCTAAGGTGGACGGGGATAAAGATACCCCTGGAATAGCCAAAACGGAATCGAAGAAAAAGGACAAACGGACCGATCGATTGGAATTGGAGGTCTACGACCTGAGAACGGGGGCCTCCCGCTCCCATCCCACGGTCAACGGGCAGGTCCCGGGAAAAGAAAGCAAGGAAGGGATGGGAAAGGAAACGGATGTGGTGTTAAAAATTCAATCCCCCCTATCCGCGAATTCCCAGCTTTCCGATACATCCTCCGCTGTTCCCTCTTCCCCCCTGGATTTTCAAAACGCCTTGGCCCGGGAACTGCGGGATTCGGGCAACGCGGATATCGTACGACACGCTTCCATGGTATTAAAGGACGGCGACCAGGGCATTATCCGGCTGTCTTTACAGCCCGAATCCCTGGGAACGGTTAAGATTCGGTTGGAAATGGCCGATGACAAAATAGCGGGACACATCCTGGTTCAGACCCCCGAAGCCCTGAGGGCCTTTGAAAGCGAAATCCGATCTTTGGAACAGGCGTTCCGGGATGGAGGCTTTGGGGGCGCTAGCCTTGATGTATCCGTATCCCCCGATGGGGGCGGAAATCAAAAGGGTGGACAAAACCCCCGGGAATCCGCTGAGCCCTTTTATTCACAGCGGTGGGCCGCGAAAACCTACGATGGAGCGGCTCCATCGGTGTACACCCCGATCGTCAACCCAGATCGGACGAGCAATGTGATGTCGATTAACCTATTAGCCTAGGAGGCCCGAAGGTGGAACTGAGCGCGACCCTCAACAATCAAGAACAGGCGACCCTGAAGATGCAGGTGGATACCTTTAACAAGTCGATACAACAGGGAAAAAAGCCTACCCAAGAGTTGGGAAAGGACGATTTTATTAAAATACTTATCACCCAGCTTACCCATCAGGATCCCTCCGCTCCCATGGAGGATAAGGAATTTATCGCCCAAATGGCCCAATTTTCTTCCCTCGAACAGATGACCAACATGGCCCAGGACTTTAGCAAGCTGGCCAACGTGCTTTCCGGTACGGAAGCCTCTGCGGCGTTGGGACGATCCGTGGAAATAGCCCAGGGCGATACGGTTGTTCAGGGGGTCGTTAAGGCGGTTTCTCGGGGTGGAGCCCCCCAGGTATTGGTGAACGGCACCTACTACGATTGGGATCAGGTTACCAAGGTCTTTAAGGAGTAATGCGATATGATGCGATCATTGTACGCCGGAGTGTCGGGCCTTCAGAACCATCAAATTCGGATGGATGTGGTTGGAAATAACATCTCGAACGTCAACACCACGGGTTTTAAAAAAGGCCGGGTCGAATTCCAGGACCTTTTGTACCAGCAGATGTCCGGCTCCGCCCGACCAACCACCGAGGTGGGGGGGGTAAATCCCAAAGAAGTAGGCTTGGGTATGTCGGTCGCTTCGATCGATACGATCCACACCCAGGGGTCTTTGCAGACCACCGGTGTAGGGACCGATTTGGCGATCCAAGGGCAGGGTTTTTTTCTGTTAAAGGACGGAGAAAAGGCCTTTTATACCCGGGCTGGCGATTTTGGCTTAGACCAGGCGGGAACCCTGGTTAATCCTGCCAACGGGATGCGGGTTCAAGGGTGGATGGCCCGGGATGTAAACGGTACCCCTCGGATCGATTCGGCCCGAAATACGGAAGACCTTATTATCCCCGTGGGGTCCAAGGATCCCGCAAAGGCCACCAGCGTCGTGGATTTTGCCTGTAACCTCGACAAAAGGACACCCGAAATTCCCGCCAACGCCGGACCGGGGGCTGTTTTGGAAGGCACTTGGGGCACCGAATTCAAGGTATACGATACCTTTGGTCAAGAGCATACCCTGAGGGTCGATTTTACCCGCACCCCGGGAACGAATAACCGATGGCAGGCGGCGGTCACCGTGGATCCTACCGCGACCGCGCCGACCAATACGGCCGTTTCCATCGGGCCCAACCCTCCCGCCCCGGGGGGGGCCAATAATTTTACGGTTAATTTTTCCAACCTCGGTACCCTGGCGGGCGCCACGGATGCCCAGGGTAATACGGCTCCCACGGAGGGGGACGTGAACGTTCGGGTCGCCTTTGACGTTCAAGGGGCTACTCCCCAGGGGAACGGTCAACCTACACGGCAGGAATTCAACATAAATTTGGGCAAAATTGGAAGCGTGGTCAATACTATCACCCAATTTGCCGAAAAAAGTTCCACCAAGGCCTTTATGCAGGATGGTTATCCCATGGGCTACCTGGAAAACTTTAAAATAGACCAAAGCGGTGTTATCACAGGAGTCTTTTCCAACGGCACGAATCGGCTGTTGGGGCAGGTAGCCTTGGCGACCTTTACCAACCCCGCAGGCTTGGAAAAGGCAGGGGAGAGCACCTTTGTGGTGTCCAACAACTCGGGAATAGCGAATATAGGCCCCTCGGGAATCGCGGGAAAGGGAAAGATAATTTCTGGGGCCCTGGAAATGTCCAACGTGGATTTGGCAGAACAGTTTACCGATATGATCGTTACCCAGCGGGGTTTTCAGGCAAACTCTAAAACCATCCAGACCGCGGACCAACTTTTACAGGAACTCTTAACCTTGAAGAGATAATATGGTAGTGTAGGGTATAATGATACAAGTAACCCGTTTAGATGGCCTTGAGTATTTTCTCAACCCCCATCAGATTGAAGCCATCGAGACCCATCCGGATACCACGCTGGTAATGTTGTCGGGAAAACGTATCGTGATCAAGGAAAGACCCCAGACCGTGATCGACCGCATCGTCGAATATCGCCGTAAAATTGGCGGCTTTAAAAACGAGGAGTAGGAGACCATGAATTTAGCGACTATCATCGGTCTAGCGGGCGGTTTAGGCATGACCCTCATGGCGATCCTCAGCTCCGGCGGGACGCCGATGACCTATTTCGATATTGCTTCGGTCTTTATGACCATCGTGGGTTCCTATCTGGTCCTCTACGTTCAGTTTGGGCTCCAGGAAGTTCTGGGGGTCTTTAACATTATAGGTCTTACCTTTAAGATCCCCCAATGGGGTGAGCAGGGTATTATAACAAAATTGATGTCCTTTTCCGATAAAGCTCGGCGGGAAGGTCTTTTAGCCCTAGAAGAGGAGTTGGAAGACCTGGACGACGAGTTTATGAAAAAGGGCCTTCGTTTGGTGGTAGACGGTACGGACGCGGAAATAATTCGGGTGCTTATGGACACGGAGTTGAATCAAATGCAGGATCGGCACTCCGCCAAAATCGGTCTTATCGACGCCTGGGGCAAAATAGCCCCTGGTATGGGAATGCTTGGAACCGTTACCGGTCTTATCGCCATGATGAAAAACCTGGAAGACAAGAGCCAAATTGGTCCCAATATGGCCGTCGCCCTGATAACCACCTTTTACGGGGCTATTATGGCCAACATCATTTTTATCCCCATGGTGGGCAAACTGAAGGATATGGACGCCGCGGAAGTTAAGGTAAAGGAAATGATCATAGAGGGGGTTCTCTCTATTCAAGCGGGGGATAACCCTCGAATTTTGGCTCTGAAACTCCTTTCCTATTTAAACCCCTCCGTAAGAAAATCGGTGGAAGCGGAAATCCTAAAGGATTAGGGTATGCCAAAAAAGAAAAAAGAAGAGGGCGGTGGGGGGGCTCCCGAATGGATAGTTACCTATTCGGACATGGTTACCCTCCTGCTCTGCTTCTTTGTCGCTCTTTTTAATACCTCCCAGGTGGACGAAGTCCAGTTACAGCAAATGATTTCTTCGCTTAACAACATCGGAATGGGGGCCGCCGAAGGAGGCGCCACCCTTTCCTCGGGCCGAAACGCCGATTTGGGAAATACGATCATGTCGTTGCCTTCGATGGAACGGGGCCGGTCCTTGGCTACCGCTAAAAAAAAGGCCACTAGTCTCTTTGCTCCGGAAATAAAGTCCAATAAAATACGGGTATCCACCGACGAACGGGGCCTGGTGATCAGCCTAGCGTCGGATGCTTTTTTTGGCCCCGCCAGCGCCCAGCTTAACATAGAACAAACTCGGGATATTATGATCCGTTTAGCTACCCTCCTTTCCTCCAACGATCTGGCGGGTAGAAAATTCAGGATAGAGGGGCACACCGATTCCGCCCTTATCGATCCAAAGGGACCCTGGAAGTCCAATTGGGAACTCTCCGCCACCCGATCTATCAATGTTTTACACTTTCTTACCGATTTAGGGGTAGATGAAAAGCGGTTTCAGGTGGCCGGTTTTGCCGATACGGTTCCTCTGGCTTCCAACGATACCCCCGAAGGTCGGGCGTATAATCGTCGGGTGGATATAGTGGTTCTGGACTCCGGTCATTTATGAGCCCATTCAAAAAAAAGGTGTGTTTAGAATGGACCCATTTATAGAAAGGCCTCCGCGGTGTTTGCAAATCCGCGCCTTTTCGTGTAGTATTAGGAAGTCCTGAATAAGATTTTTGCAGGAGTTAACCCATGGCAGATAACCGAGATGAACTGGATTTGGATGGCACCGAAACTTCGGGGGGCGACGGGGGACCAAAAAAGCCCTCCGGTTTGGCGTCCCTGTTACCCAACCTTCTCAAATTTATAGCCATCGGAGTGGGGGCTCTTATATTTATCGCCACCGTTTCGATAATCACATTTAATATTCTTAACGGGGCCGGAAAATCGCAGACCAATACACCTACTGCGGATCCCTACAACGCCGCTCGACCCCAGTACTCCTGGTTTACCACCATCGGGGTCATCCGAACCAGAACGAAGGATCCTACCCCCTACTCGGTGGTGGTGAATATGATAATTGGTTATGACTTGAACGATAAAAACGCCCAAACTGAGTTAACCAACCGGTTGTACGAGCTGAAGGACTTTGTGCGTAATTATTTTAGCTCCAAAACCGCGGCGGAGCTTCGGACCGAAAATGAGGAACAATTAAAAATTGAAATAAAGGAACAGCTTAACACAAGAATTTTAGAAAAAGCTAAGGCGAGGGAAATTCTGTTCCAGCAGTTAGACGTGGTTGAAATGTAAGGAGAAAGGCGAACGCGAATATGACGGAAGTACTTTCCCAGGAAGAGATAGACCAGTTACTCACCGCGATTAACGCGGGGGAAGCGGAACCGGAGGATTTTAAACCCGCCGCGGATACCCGTAAAATAAAAATTTACGATTTTAAACGGCCCGATAAATTTTCAAAAGAGCAGATTCGAACGGTTTCCATTATGCACGAAACCTTCGCCCGTCTTACCACCACGTCCCTTTCCGCCAATTTGCGGAGCATGGTTCACGTACACGTGGCATCGGTAGATCAGCTTACCTACGAAGAATTTATCCGTTCCATTCCCACCCCCACCACCTTAGCAATTATCAATATGGACCCCCTTAAGGGAAACGCTATTCTAGAAATCGATCCTGCGGTTACCTTTTCTATCATCGACCGTCTATTTGGTGGTACCGGCGAGGGTACCAAGGCCCAGCACGAATTGACGGATATTGAACAATCGGTCATGGAAGGCATTATTGTTCGAATCCTCGGAAATATGCGGGAAGCCTGGGCCCAGGTTATCGACCTCCGTCCCCGGCTCGGACAAATAGACACGAATCCCCAATTCGCCCAAATTGTCCCCCCCACGGAAATGGTGGTTCTGGTCACCTTGGAAACCAAGGTGGGTGAAGTAGAAGGGATGATGAATTTTTGCATCCCCTACTTGACCATCGAACCGATCATTGGAAAGTTATCCGCCCAATACTGGTATTCCTCCGTACGCCGGGGAACTACGACGGAAAACCTTAACATTCTTAAGGAAAAGCTTTCAAATGTCGATGTTAATGTGGTAGCTGAAATAGGTAAAATTCAAATTCCCGTTCGGGATGTGTTATCCCTTCGGGTTAACGACGTGATTCGTTTGTATAATGTACGGGTAGGGGACCCCATGACCTTAAACATCGGGAATAAAAAGAAATTCCTCTGTCGTCCCGGGGTCATAGGGAAAAAAATGGCGGTTCAAATTGTAAAGAAAATGGCCGAGTTCGAGCAGGAAGAATTTGAAGAGCTCGCGTCGGAAGGAGAGGAAAGCTTATGAGCGACGGCGCTCTTTCGCAGGATGAAATTGATGCTCTGCTAGCTGGGGTAGATTCTTCGAGCTTTGGGGCCCCCACGGCGCCTTCTCCTTCGTCGGCCGCCGATGAGGTGGGGCCTTTGCGGGATTTTCTCGCGTCCACGGTACAAGCCCAATCGTCTAATCTTTCCATGATGACCGGCGCGAAGGTGGGCCTTCAGGCTCCCCAGGTGGAAAAGGTAAACCGGGAATCCTTTTTACAAAAACTTCCGGATATGGTTACCGCCGTAAAGGCCGATTTTACCTCCGGCTTCCCCGGGGAACACGTATTCATTTTTTCGGAAGACGTGGCCAAACGGATCGCCAGTTTGATGAACAAGGAAGAAAACATCGAATTGGACGAAATGGCCCTTTCGGTGATTGGAGAGGTGGTATCCCAATTAACGGGAACCCAAATTACCACCTTAAGCGATAAAACGGGGAATAAAAACATAGCATCCCTATCGCCCCAGGCGACCAACGTCCCCAAGGCGGTGGTCGCCCTGCCGTCGGGAGACTTTTTTCGGGCTACCTACCAAATCAACCTAGGGGATGGCAACACCGCGCCCCTGTGGGAAGTTTTCAGCTCCCAGACCGCAAGGGATATTTCAAACGCCCTGGGGGGAGCTTCCGGGGGTATGGATCAAATGGGTGCCCTTTCTGGCGCTGGAGCCTTTGGCGGCCCCGCGATGGGCGCAAGCCCCGGCGGCGCACCGTTGGGCGGACCTTCCATGGGCGCACCCATGGGCGGGAATCCCATGGGTGGTGGAGCCTTTGGTATGGCGGGGCAAGGAGCTATGGGGGGCCTGGGGGCCGGTTCTTTTGGCGCGCCCCTGGGTGGTGGCTTCGCCATGGGGGGGGGCGCGACGAACGTACAATCGGTTCAGTTCCCCAATCTAATGCCCCAAAACGTTTCCAGCGAACAGGGAAATATCGGCCTCATTATGGACGTCTACATGGAGATGACCGTAGAGCTAGGCCGTACCAAAAAACTGATAAAAGAAATCCTCGGTATGGGCGAAGGTACTATCATCGAGTTGGATAAACTGGCCGGAGAGCCGGTGGATATTTTGGTAAACCATAAATTGATTGCCAAGGGCGAAGTTGTGGTTATCGACGAAAACTTTGGCGTCCGGGTTACCGAAATCGTTTCACCTATGGAAAGAATGTCCGATATGGGGTAAACTAAGCGGGATGTAAGCCCACCGGCTACATTCGGTTCTCTTAAAGGGGGAATCGTTTTCGGGAGGGGTATGCTGAACAAATTCCGTGTAGTAAGCCTAGCGCTTTTATGCGTTGTGGTATCCTGGGGACCCTTGTACGCCCAATCTTCATCTAAGAATTCGTCCTCTGGACAGACGGGGTCCGTTTCGGTTTCGGCTACGAAAAGTTCCGGACCCACCGACGAAACGACCCTAACGTTGGGTGATCCCACGACCAACGGTACCGCGGCCCCCGCAACCTCATCGGTTTGGGTCGTTATCAAAATGGTCCTCGTTTTAGCTTTGGTCGCCGCGGCAGTTTACGGGGTGGTTTTTGTTTTAAAAAAGGTCGCCCGGCCGACGGAGAAAAAGGACCCCTTTTTACGGGTCCTGGCCACCGCGTCCGTGGGAGCTAACCGTTTTGTTCACGTGGTAGCCCTGGGGTCCAAAGCCTACCTGGTGGGGTCCGGAGACGCGGGGGTTAACCTGATCGCCGAAGTGGACGATAAGGAGACCGTGGACGCGATGCTGTTGGATGAATCCCAACGGGACGCGGAAGAGCGGGGCCCCGGAACCTTGGATTTTAAAACCATCCTTCGACGGTTTTCACCATCCTCCCCGTCTAACGCCACTGACACCAAGGCCTCCGTGGAGAAACTTCGAAAACGGCGAGAACGGATCCAGGGGCTATAGGGTATGATACGTCAACGATTTTTCATTCTAGCCGTTTTTGCGCTCTCTTTTTTAACCGTCCCGGGTCTATTCGCCCAATCCACCACCCAAGGGAGTACCCAGAACCCTAATTTCCCCGCCCGGTCGACCCAGGGGACGGTTCAAATCCCCACACCCCCCGCGAATCCGGTGGTTCCCTTTGTCAACGTTTCGGTCCGCAACCCTACCACGGGTAAAGAGGTAGCCTTTTCTCTCCAGATTCTGCTGTTGTTGACCGTCCTTTCTCTGGCCCCAAGTTTGTTGATTTTAATGACCAGCTTCCTCCGCATTTCCATTGTTTTGGACTTCGTTAAACGGGCCCTGTCCTTGCAATCTTCCCCCCCCAACCAGGTTGTTTTGGGGATTTCTCTTTTTTTAACCCTTTTTATCATGTGGCCCACCTTTGACGAAATGTATACGAAATCCTTTAAACCCCTCTCCGATGGAACCATTGGGGTAGAGCAGGCGTATAGGGAGGCGGAAAAGCCCCTTCGGATTTTTATGTACACCCAAATGAGAAACCACCCGGAAAACATCCGACTCTTTATGTCCATGCGGGGGCTTCCAAAACCCAACACCCTGGCAGACGTTCCTACCTACGTGCTTATTCCCGCTTTTATTCTAAACGAATTGACCGTGGCGTTTAAAATTGGGATTCTCCTCTTTATTCCCTTTATAGTAATCGATATGGTTGTGGCGAGCGCCCTCATGTCCATGGGTATGATCATGCTCCCGCCGGTGATGATATCCATGCCCTTTAAGTTGATCCTCTTTGTCCTGGTGGACGGTTGGAGCCTTTTGACCCAGCAGTTAGTCCGGTCTTTCGGTTAGGAGTGAATCATGGGAATCGGTGAAATTACGTCCCTGATGCGGGGCGGGGTGTTTCAAATCCTGCTCCTTTCGGCACCCCTACTGTTGACCGCCCTGGTTGTGGGGTTGATTGTGTCGATCCTGCAGGCTACCACGTCGATTCAGGAACAAACCCTGACCTTTGTCCCAAAAATACTGGCTATCATGTTGGTGTTAGCGCTCCTGGGGGGATGGATGTTTTCTTCCCTGGGGGACTACACGGTTCAACTCTTTAAAATGATCCCCCAGATGACGAGGTAGTCGGTGTTCGACGAAATTTTGGCCAAGGCGCCCCTTTTTTTAATGCTCGCAGTTCGAGCTTTAGCCATGATAGAAACGGCGCCCCTCATTTCTTCGGACTCGAATCCCCAGGTGGCCAAGGTGGCCCTGGCTGGTTTTACCGCCTTTTCCGCCCTACCTTCGGTTCCCGCGTCCTTTATTACGCCGGACATGTATACCCTCAGCTTTGCCTTTATGCTGGTGGGAGAAGCCATCATTGGAATAATTTTAGGGTTTTATCTAACCATCATTTATTCCGCCTTCAGCGCGGCGGGACAATTTTTCTCCCTTCAGATGGGGTTTGGGGCTTCGGAAACCTTCGATCCCCTGGCGCAAATTGAAAATCCCCTGCTGGGGCAGTTCTTGAATCTCATAGCTATGCTGGTATTTCTTACCGTGGATGGGTTTCAAAAACTATTTTTGGGGGGCTTTTTCAGGTCCCTCCAATCGTTGAGCGTAGCCTCCCTTATAAAGGGTCGGGAACATGTTCTAAAAATTCTCGTGGGTGGCTTTTCTTCCCTGTTTCTCGACGCCCTGGTGTTATCCATGCCGATTTTGGGGACCCTTTTCCTCATTTCTCTGGCCATGGGGCTCCTTTCAAAGGCGGCTCCCCAGATGAATCTTTTGACCGAAGGGTTTCCTATTTCGATTACCGTGGCCTACGTCCTAATCCTGGCCACCTTGCCCTTTCTGGTGGAAGCGTTCTCTCGCATTATCGATGCGGGGTTTGGTCAAATCGAGCAGATGTTCGTGCTTTTAAAGGGGGGAACGTGATGGTAGCCCCCGATACGTTGGATTTTTGGAACATGGACCTTCAATGGTTCGCCGCAGAGGACGAAGGCCGAACCGAAGAGCCTTCGGAGTATAAGATCCGCAAGGCCCGGGAAGAGGGCCGGGTCGCGAAAAGTCAAGAACTCATCGCCGCGCTGGTTCTTCTGTTGCCCGCCCTGACGTTGGTATTTTTGGCCCCATCGATGCTCCGAACCTGTATGGAGATGATACGGTTCTTTTTTGAACGGTCCATCGAATTGGACCCCACCAAGGATCCCATTGTTTTTCAGGCCTTTATATCCTACTTTTCCCGTCTAGCCCTGCCCTTGGTGTCGGTCGCCGTGGTGGCGGCCCTCTTTTCCAACATCGTACAGGTGGGCTTTCTCTTTACCACCAAACCCCTGGTGCCCAATTTTTCAAAAATCGTTCCCCGATTTGGCAAGTATTTTCAACGTACCCTTTTTTCCATGGAGGGGCTTTTTAACTTTGTAAAATCCATTTTCAAAATGGTAATCGTGGGGGTGGTGGCCTATCTTCTAATACGTTCAAAAATTGAGGTTTTAACTAATTTACAAACCGCCACATTATGGAAGGGAATTACCACCGTCTCTACCCTGGCGGCCCAAATGCTTATCATCTGTGCCCTGCTCATGCTGGCTCTTTCCATTCCGGACTATCTTTTCCAACGGTTCCAATACATGGAATCCTTGAAAATGACCAAACAGGAAGTAAAGGAAGAGCGGAAAATGTACGAAGGGGATCCGCTTATAAAGAGCCGCCTGCGACAAAGGATGCGGGAGCTCTTAAGCCGGAATATGGCCGCCAACGTACCTAAAGCGGACGTGGTTATTACCAACCCTACCCACTTCGCGGTGGCTCTGGAATGGAACCAGGGAGCCATGCCGGCGCCCATGGTAACCGCCAAGGGTATGGACGAGGTGGCCCTCCGCATCCGGCGTATCGCCGAGGAAAACAACGTGCCCGTGGTGGAAAATCGGCCCCTGGCCCGGGCCCTCTACGCGGAAACCGAAATTGGGGATATAATACCGGACAAGTACTTTCAGGCCATCGCGGCCGTCCTGGCCCACGTGTACAAAATGAACGGGGACCGTCAAAAAAAGACCGCCTTTGGGGCGTAGAAAGGGGAACCATAGACCGTGTCCGACGCGAGAAGGGTACTAGCGGATAATTTCTTAAAAAATAAAAGCGACCTCTTTATTGCCATGGGCGTAATAGCCGTGGTCATGATGTTGATTATCCCTATTCCGACGGTTCTTCTGGACGCTCTTATGGCGTTCAACCTGATCCTTTCGTTGCTTATCCTGCTGATCGTTTTGTATACCAAACGGGCTACGGATTTTAACGTGTTTCCCACGGTTCTGCTGGTATCCACGGTTTTTGGTCTCGCGTTGAACGTTTCCTCCACCCGGTTGATTCTCTCTCAGGGCGTTAAGTTCGACGGAAAAATGATCAAGGCCTTTGCTTCCTTTGTGGTCGGATCCGGGGGAACCGACGGCCTGGTGATAGGCTTCGTGATTTTTATCGTGATTATCGCGGTTCAAGCCATCGTTATTACCAAGGGGTCCACCCGGGTCGCAGAAGTGGCCGCCCGTTTTGCCCTGGACTCCCTGCCGGGAAAGCAAATGGCCATCGAAGCGGAGTACAATTCCGGCGCGATTTCGGAGGAAGAATCCTTTAGACGGAAAAACGAACTGCAAAAGGAAGTGGATTTTTACGGAGCCATGGACGGCGCTAGCAAGTTTGTTTCGGGCAACGTAAAGGTTGGAATTCTTATCACGGTGATCAACATTCTGGGGGGAATAATCATCGGCATGTCCCTCCATGGGGAACCCTTTACCACCGCCATCGCCACCTACACGTCCTTTTCCATCGGCGATGGTCTTCTGTCCCAGTTTCCCGCCCTCCTGGTATCCACCGCCACGGGTATCATCGTTACCCGGTCCATCTCCGACGGGACCTTCGGTTCCGACGTAACCACCCAATTTTCCCGGGACGCTCGCATCTACTGGATCGGGGCCTTTGTCCTTGCCGGCTTTTCCTTGCTTCCCGGTTTTCCCTGGTACGTGCTTATTCCCCTGGCGTTTTTATTGGGCACCATGGCGTACCGTTTAGGAAGAAGCAAGCTAAAAACCGAGGAATCGGAAAAATTAAAGGCCGTACAGACAAAAAAGGCCCAGGAAGAGCCGGGGGAAATGTCCCCCGTGGTTCCCCTGGATCCCCTCTCTTTGGAGTTAGGGTACGGTTTGATTCCCCTGGTGGACCGGGATAAGGGGGCGGAGCTTTTGGAACGGGTGCATAGAATTCGCCGGGAATCGGCCTTGGATTTAGGGCTTGTTATTCCTCGAATTCGTATTATTGATAATATGCGTCTGGAACCTTCGGAATACTGTTTTAAAATCAAGGGGATGGACGTGGGCCGCGGAAAGATCCGCATGGGCTACTTTATGTGCATAAACCCCGGGGGAATAAAGGATGAAATCCCCGGAGAAAAGACCAAGGATCCGGCTTTTGGGCTTCCCGCCCTGTGGATCAGCGAAGATAAGCGGGAGGAGGCGGAGCGGGCGGGGTACACCGTGGTGGATCCTCCGTCAATTATCGCTACCCACCTTACAGAAATCATAAAACGGCATGCCCAGGAAATTTTAGGACGCCAGGAAACCCAGGCGATTCTGGAGACCCTTAAAAAGGATTACCCCGCGGTGGTCGAGGAAACCCAAAAATCCCTTTCTTTGGGAGAAATTCAGAAGGTTCTCCAGGCTCTATTGCGCGAACAAGTATCAATTCGTAATATGGTGGCGATTTTGGAAACCCTGGCGGATTACGCTCCGGTTACCAAGGATAGCCAATATTTGACCGAGAAGGCTCGACAGGCCCTGGCTCGGCAGATATGTTTACAGTACGTCGACGATGAGCGGGTTTTGCGGGTGCTGACTATAGACCAGGGCTTGGAGCAGAAGATAATTGATAGCCGGGTGGAAACTTCCAGCGGCGTCATAGCGGCTTTGGACCCAACCCTCCAGAGGTCCTGGATTAAAACCCTTTCCCGTTCCATAGCGGCGGTCCAAGAGCAGGGTTGGCTTCCCATTATTCTGTGTTCCGAAGCGGCTCGGCCCCTGGTTAAATCCAGCACCGAACGGGAATTGCCGGATTTGGTGGTCCTGTCGGTACCGGAAATTGTTTCTGATATTACCGTAGAAGCGGTCGGTGAGATACGAATAGAATAATTGTAATAAAGGATGACCATGGAATACTTCACCGAACAAGCTACAACCTATTCGGAATGTATACGGAAAATACGGCTTAAATATGGGGAAAACGCCAAGGTTTTGACCCAAAAAACCATCCGTATCGGGGGCTTCCTGGGCTTGTTTGCCAAAGATGGAGTGGAAATGACCGGTATCGTCAGCCCCGAACCGTTAAAGGCTCCCAGAAAAGCTTTGGATTTGGAAGAGGAAAAGAAAAAAATCCTCGCTTCGGTCAACAAAACCGATCCCACCCTGCAGATGGTCCTCAGCGAAGTTCGGAATATCAAGGAAAAGATCGAAGCTTCTTCCAACTCCCGGAGTACGGAAGAACATCCCACCCTTTCACGGATCGGCGAATTACTATCCCTGAACGATTTTTCTCCCGCCTTTAGCAGGAACCTCCAGGAACGGATTAAAAAGGAATTTTCCCTCGACGCTCTCAACGATTTTGATTCGGTGCAGGAACGGGTCATCGATTGGGTGGGGGAGACCCTCCAGATCTATAAAGAGGAGCCCTTTCAAAGCCGTCCCCGGGTCATGGTTCTCGTGGGGCCCACGGGGGTGGGAAAAACCACCACCATCGCAAAACTGGCGGCTATCTACGGGTTGGGAGGCGGACAAAGCCGACCCCTGTCGGTTCGGATGATTACCATTGATAACTACCGGATCGCCGCGCGGCAACAAATTGAGACCTACGGAAATATAATGGGAATCCCCGTTTCCTGTGTGGAGACCTTTGAGGACCTGCGGAAAACCATAGCCCTCTATTCCCAGGACGTGGATTTAATTTTAGTGGATACCATAGGGAAAAGCCCCCGGGATAACGTTAAATTGGCGGAGATGAAACAACTTCTGGCCGCCTGCGGTTCCAACGCCGAGGTCCATCTAGCCCTGGCGGCCACCACAAAGTCCAGCGATATTCGGGAAATTCTTCAACAATTCGAACCCTTTAATTACCGGTCCGTCATTGTTACCAAATTGGACGAAACGATCCGGATCGGCAACGTGGTAAGCGCCCTGACAGAACGGGGGAAGAGTGTATCCTACATCACCGACGGACAACGGGTACCCCAGGATATAGAAAAGGCGTCGGTGGTTCGTTTTTTGATAAATTTGGAGGGGTTTCGGGTGGATAGGCGGCGGATAGACGAGAAATTTTCTAAAAACAATTCCGATTCTTTAAAGTGGAGATAAGAAAATGGAAGATCAGGCTGAACAACTACGGGCCCTTATGCGTTCAAAACAAAAAGCCTCTCGGGAGCCCTCCAATGGGGTGGAGAGAAAGAAAACCCGTATCATCACCGTCGCCAGCGGGAAAGGCGGGGTGGGTAAAACGAACGTGTCGGTCAATATGGCCCTGGCCTACGCCCGACTGGGGAAGCGGGTCATCGTTATGGACGCGGATCTAGGGTTGGCGAACGTAAACGTGATGCTGAATATGATCCCCAAATTCAACCTCTACCACGTGATTCGTAAACAAAAGACCATGAAGGATATCATTCTGGATACGGAATACGGAATCCAGATCGTAGCGGGGGCTTCGGGATTTTCAAAGATCGCCAATTTGACCGAGGAAGAACGGCAAAATTTTATCGAAGAGTTATACACCCTCTCCAACGCGGATATCATTATTATCGATACCAGCGCTGGAGTTTCCAATAATGTCCTCGCCTTTGTAGCCGCGGCGGATGACGCCGTTATCGTTACCACCCCCGAGCCCACGGCCATTACCGACGCGTACGGCATTATCAAAATCATAGCGACGGAGATTGATAACCTGAATATGGGCCTAAAGCTGGTGGTAAACCGGGTTAAAACCGTGGCGGAAGCCAAAAAGGTCGCCGACCGCATGATAAACATAGCGGGACAATTTTTAAACCTGAAGGTGGATTACCTGGGTTTTATTTATGATGATCCCCTGGTAGGTCAGGCGGTACTGCGGCAAAAGCCCTTTATGGTGTTGGATCCCAAATGCCGGGCCGCCCAATGTATTACCCATATCGTGGGCAGAATGGAAAAAAGCGAAATAAAGAGCGGCGGCGGTATCGGCAATTTGATAAAAAAGCTTTTTGGCCGGGAGTAGGATAGACTATTCCTTGACGCAAGGGGTACTTTCGCCTAGGCTTACAGGGGGAGGGGGAATGTTCGAACCGAGGGTAGGCCTGATCGCCGCCACAGCGGCGTTTATACTATCGTTCCTGTTGGGTATCTTTAGCGGCGCCCTTTTTTGGGTCCTCGTGGTCCGCGCCGTGGGTTTTGCCCTTTTATTTTTTATCCTTGTCATGGGAGCCCACTGGCTCCTTTCCCAGTTTGTCCCCGAGTTGTTGAACCCCAGCGAGGTTGACGCTGAAGAGGAGAAGGCGGATTCTGCAGACCATGCCCCGGGGGAAGATCATCTAGGGAAGCTGGTGGATGTTTCGGTGGACGATGAATCCACGATGGAAACAGGGGGGGGCTTTTCCGTGGAGAGCCCCGGTCGGGAGGCCGAAGAGGAGGAAGAATTCGCTTTAGGTCTGGACCAGCAGGGCCAAGACGGTTATACTGGGGAAGCTGGGGAAGATACGGGGAGTGTACATCCGGCTACCACGACCGCCGCGTTGCCGAGCGGGTCGGTGGAGGATATCGACGTGCTTCCCGATTTGGAAAGTCTTTCCGATTCTTTTATATCCCCCGTTACGGAGGGTATGGATAATGGGGAGGACAATGATACTTCGATGAGTGGAACCAATACTAAAAGTGGCGTCCCAATTTCCGGTGGCTCTAGGGGTTCCGGCAAAACGCCGAAGGGTGGAGATTCTTTTGATCCACAGGAAATGGCAAAGGCTATTCAAACTATTTTGAAACGAGACCAGAAAGGATAGGGTATGGGGAATGTCCTCCTGGAGCACAAAACTGAAGAAGAACTCTGGGGTTTGTACCGTAAAAATCGGGACCCCCGCATACGGGAAGCGTTTATAAAACAATACGCCCCCTTGGTTAAGTATGTCGCCGGCAAAGTAGCGGTTGGTATGCCCCACAACGTCGAATTCGACGACCTGGTGGGGTTTGGCGTTTTTGGTTTATTGGACGCCATCGATAAATTCGATCCCGATAAAAATGTTAAGTTTAAAACCTATGCGGTTACCCGTATTCGGGGAGCCATCTTCGACGAACTACGGTCCATCGATTGGGTTCCCCGTTCGGTTCGTCAAAAAACCAGGGAAATTGAAGAGGTCATTGGGTCCTTGGAGGCCCAACTGGGAAGAACCGCTTCGGATCACGAGATTGCCCAATCGTTGGGTCTGAGCGAAGATGAATTTTTAAAAACCATGATGAAAATCTCTGGTACCTCTATTTTATCTTTGAACGATGTATGGCTTTCGGGGGACGAAAACGATAATATGTCCATTGGGGAGAGTATCGAAGCTCCCAACAGTCTTAATCCTGATGTAATCGTGGAAAAGGACGAGATCCGGCGGGTTATTATCGACGCTATTAACGAATTGCCGGATAAAGAGAAGAAGGTCCTGGTCTTGTATTATTACGAAGATTTAACCCTAAAAGAAATTGGGCAAGTCCTAGAGGTTACCGAATCCCGGGTTTCCCAATTACACACCAAGGCTATTTTACGCCTACGGGCTAAGTTGACGAATATCCGCAAGGGAATCGTGTAGGAGCGAAGTATGGTCGACTTCGTGGCCCTACAGAACAGAATAAAGAAACATTTGGAACAGGATAGGTCTATCCATGCGGTAGAAGCCAGCGGCCCAACCCTGGAAGACGCGGTTTCTGAAGCGGCGGCTTTGTTAGGGGTAGCGGTTAAAAGAATCGAATACGAAATCCTGGAACGGGGATCCTCCGGTTTTCTCGGTACGGGCCGTAGGGATTGGAAAATTAGGGCCAACGAACGGTATATTGAAAAGGAAGAAGAAAAACTACCCGATTTTGACGTCGAAGGTTTGACGGTACCCCCGGTGGTCATAGAGGACAAGGACGGCTCTGCCTTTGTTCACCTAAGCCCCGAGGGAGCGTTCTTAAAGGTTACCCCCCCCGTGGGAAAGGGTAAGCGGGTTACCGAACGGCAAGCCCTGGATGCGCTGGCCGCTCGAGTGGTTAAAAATATCGATACCTCCCTGGTGTCCCAGGTTGTAAAGGACGCGGAGGGAGAGTATATCCGGGTGGGGACCTTTGAACAAAACCCCGCTAACGACGCTATCGTTACCGTGGATATTGGGGATCAGGAGATGAAAGCCCACCTGTACGTTACACCCCCCGGGCCCGGAGGTTGTGACCTTTCCGCGGAAACCATCTTTAGTTTTTTACGGAACAATCGGGTGGTGTACGGTGTTCGGGAAGATTTTGTCCGTGATTTTGCGGATAAACCCACCTATAAAGAAATGGTCCTGGTGGCCGAAGGAAGCCGACCGATCAACGGCCGGGACGCCTACGTTCAGTATAATTTTGATATCGATCAATCTAAGGTTCGTCTTAAAGAGGGCTCCAATGGTCGTGTGGATTTTAAGGAACTGAATATAATCCAAAACGTGGTAGAGGGCCAGCCCTTAGCCCGAAAAGTTCCCGCCGAACGGGGAACCCCGGGTAAGACCGTTACGGGAAAGGTGATCCCCGCCAAAAACGGAAAGGATATCCCCAACCCCCTGGGGAAGAACGTCCACCTGGGGGAAGATCAGCTCACTATCTTCGCGGACATGAACGGCCAGGTTGTCGTCACGGGGGGCAAAATAAACGTGGAACCCGTGTACACGGTCCAGGGGGACGTGAACCTTCGAACGGGAAATATCATTTTCCTGGGCACCGTTATTATCACGGGAAACGTGGAGGATGGATTCTCCGTAAAGGCGGCGGGAAATATCGAAGTCCATGGTACCGTCGAACGGGCCGAATTGGACGCCGAGGGAGATATAATCGTTCATCAAGGTATTACGGGGAAAAACGCGGGTTTTGTTCGCGCTGGCCGTTCTATCTGGGCTCGGTTCATTGAAAATGCCCAAGTTGAAGCGGGGCATATGGTAGTGGTTTCCGATGGGATCATCAACTCCCAGGTGGACGCGAATAAGCGGATCATCTGTCAAGGAAAACGGGCTCATATCGTGGGTGGACACCTACGGGCTTCGGAAGAAATCAACGCTAAAATTTTAGGCAGTCCCGTCAGCGGTACCGAAACGATCTGCGAGGTGGGTTTTGATCCCAAAAGCAAGGAACGGCTGGATTTGTTACAGCAAAAGAAAGAGGCCAACGAAAAACAGCTCGAGGATATCCAGCTGAACCTGCATACCCTTATCAACATTAAAAAACAACGGAAATCCCTGCCCGAGGATAAGGAAGCGTTTTTGCAGGAATTGGTGGAACGCCGACAAATCGCCATGGCGGAGGCGGCTAAGATCAACGAGGAAATTCAAGAAATACAGAATTTATTGAATACCCTTAAAACCCGGGGTCGGGTATCCGCCTCCGCGAAGGTGTATCCCGGGGTGAGAATCCTAATTCGGGACATTAAGGAAGACGTGAAAAACGAATACCGGGCGGTTACCTTTGTCCTGGAAAATAACCTTGTTCGGGTGACCAAGTACGAAGAGCCGGACGAGGAAGAGGTAAAGCGAGGCCCCGATGGCTATACAACCGATTGATCTGCAGACGATTTTTAGCCAGCTCGACAAGGTCGGGAAAACCCAGGCGGACCAGAAGGAAGGGGCGGCGATTCAACAATCCCTCCAAACCCTCATGGACGCCCAACGGCTAAAAGAGAGGATTCAATCGGTCAACGAAACCCAGGACCCGGATCAGGGGGCAGAAAAGGTAAAGGATCGGCAGGGCAAAAAAAATTCAGGACAAGGGCCCTCGGGGAAAAAGGAGGGGGCCGCCGAAGAGGGGGAGGCGAAAACCGCCGAGCCCGAGGTGGTCAAGGACCCGAATTTAGGGAAAAATATCGATGTGAGCGGCTAGGCATGAACAGCGGACTAATCCTTTCGATTCTAAGCATCCTTTTTTGGGCCCTCTCGTTTTTATACTTTCGTTCCTACCTGGCCCGAAAAACCGGTCCCCAGCGGATCCTTTCGGATTTTAGGGACGAGGTGGATAAACTGATCGCGGAAATAGACGCGGCCACCGACCGGGATTCCTCGCTTATCGAGGATCGGATAAAAGCTCTCCGAACCTTGTTGGACGAAGCGGACCGGCGCATCGCCTCCTATTCCCGGGAAGTGGAACGCCGTTCCTCCGAAGAGCGGGCCTACGCCGAATTGGGCCGGTATCGGGGCCGCTCCACAACCCCAGGCCCAGGACCGATGACCACCCCAAAACCAACGACCGTCGAAAAACCAGACACGGAGCCATCGATATCCTCCCCTACGCCTTCGGTGTCATCCCCAGAAACCGTAGGAGCTCCCGTGCCTCCTCGAGCCCCCACGGCAACCCCACGGCCGTTTACGGAACCGTCTCATCTCACAGAGGGGGCCCCAACTCCTTCCGATATTTCGACTGCCGCCGGGGAGGGAATGGAAAATTCCTCCCCCAAGGAGGGAAAAAAACCTGTGTCGGGGCCCCGATTTATCCGATCCACCGCCCCCGTGGAACCAAAGGCGGCCAGTTTCGCGGAACGGGTAGCCGAGCTTTCCCGGGCGGGCTTTTCCGCCGATCTAATCGCCAAACGGCTGGGAGCCACGGTGGCGGAGGTGGATTTGGCCATCGCTTTGGCCGGAAGACTGGACGAACGGTATGCCGACGATACTGGGAATTGACCTCGGAACCACCAACTCTTCCTGCGCGGTGTACGATGGCCGGGATGTGGTGATTATCCCCAACGACCGGGGCTCCCGGACCACCCCTTCGGTTATCGCGGTCACCGGGGCGGGGGAAATACTGGTAGGCGAGTCGGCCCGAAACCAGGCGCTTGTCAACCCCCGGGGGACCATTAAAAACGCGAAACGGCTTATGGGGAGCCGAGAAGGCCTTCCGCTGGGAAGCCGGTCTTTACTTCCCGAAGAGGCGCTTTCCTACGTCCTAAGGCAATTAAAAGAAGACGCGGAACGGTACTTGGCCACCGAGGTCAACGAAGCGGTCATTACGGTGCCCGCCTATTTTTCCGAAGCCCAGCGGAGGGCTACCCGGTCGGCGGGCAAACTGGCGGGCCTTACGGTTCGCCGCCTGCTCAACGAGCCCACCGCCGCGGCTATCGCCTGGGCTTGGGCTTACAACAACAACCTAAAAAATCCCGATGGGGAGAACCACACGGTCTTGGTCTACGATTTGGGGGGCGGCACCTTTGACGCCACGGTCCTAGCCATGCGGGGAAACGATAGCCGGGTTATTTCCACGGCGGGGGACAACCGGCTTGGGGGTACGGATTTTGACGAACTCCTTTTAAAGGAAGCCCTTGCGTTTTTTGAGGAAGCCCTGGGAAGGGATTCTATCGCGGGGGACCCCGTGTTGATCCAACAGTTGTCGGACCTGGTGGAACGCTCAAAAATCGAGCTTTCCAGCCGGGACAGCGTCACCCTCGTCCTGCCCTTTGCGGGACTGAAGGGCCAAGCCCATCCCAGTTGGACCATTAGCCGATCGTATTTCGAAGGGCTCATATCTGCCCATATAGAGAAGACCCTGGAACTTTCAAAACAAGCCCTTTCCGACGGGGGCCTTTCGATTAAAGCTGTGGATAGACTCGTCCTTTCCGGTGGTTCCAGCCGTATCCCCCTGGTTCGGCGGCGCCTGGCGGAACTATTCGGCCTGGAACCGGAGGGCCGGGTAAACCCCGAGGAAATTGTGGCCTACGGCGCCTCGGTGTTCGCCGCCCTTTCTGCCGGTGTCGGGGGGGATTTTAAGGTACAGGACGCGGTTTCCCGATCCTTTGGCCTGGAAATCGATGGGGACGTATTTATCCCCCTGATTTCTAAAAACACCCCCATCCCCGTACAAAAATCCCGGATTTTTACCACCGTGGCGGACGATCAGAGGACCGTGGAGATCCACGTTCTCCAGGGGGAATCGAAACGGGCTTCGGAAAACCTTAGCCTTGGACGGTTTATCCTTTCGGGAATCCGACCGTGCAAACGGGGCGAACCGAGGATAAACGTTGAGTTTTCTATCGATGATGACGAAATTCTACAGGTACGGGCCCGGGATTTGGATTCCCACCTGGAACAAAGCGTGACCATCGCGGTGGAATCGGAAGAACCCGGTTCGGATCGACGTCGGCTTCGCTCCCTGATCGATCATCTTTCCTCCCTCCTCGATGTGGCCCAGGGCGATCGAACCCTGGAGGGAGAGCTGGAGGAAACCCTGGCGTCGGCGGAAAAACTTTTGCTGAGCCTGGAGCATGATCCCCCTGTTTCCCCGGACCACCGGAACGGGGCGGCGGAAATGGAGTTGACCCTCCGAGCCCTCATCGCCGAATTGGAGGCCCGTACAAGGAGTCTTTAACCGTGGATTTTCAAGAACCCTACCGCGTTTTAGGGGTAGAACCGACCTCCAATTTTGAGGAGATTAAGTCGGCCTTCCGTTACCTTTCAAAAAAATACCACCCCGATCGGTCCAACCGCCGGGATTCCAGCGAGCGGCTGGTGAGGGTTATTCGGGCCTACAAGAGCCTGCAGACGGTTTCCCGTAAGGACGCTCTGGTCCATACGCCCCTTAGGCCCCTGAGCCAAACCACGGTACGGATGGCCGAACCTCGGAGAGGGATGGTGGGAACGGCGGAAGAGGGGGACCTGTTTTCCCTGGGCCAGGTAGCCCTTACCGCGCCGGATCCCCTTTCTCGCCGGCAGGCGGTGCGGAAACTCGGGTTTTCCGGGAAAAAGGCGGCGTATATTTTTTTACGCCGCTGCCTTTCGGACAGCGACGAGTCGGTGGTCAGCGCGGCGGTACGGTCCATCGCCGATCTAAGCGTCTACCAAGCGGCGGGGGAACTGGCGGCCCTGTGGGCCCGGGGGTCGGAAAACCTCCGCCGGTCCATACTGGAAACCGCCCAGGCCACCGGGGAGCCGGTTTTTAAGGACGCCCTGGAATTGGCGAGCCGGGAAGGGGAACCCTGGGCTTCCCGGGCCCGACGTGTTTTGGTGGTCTGTCGAAATTCTTGACTAAAGGTTCGACCTCCCCCGACCTAGGGGCGAGCCTCGGCTAATTCGGCGGAATTTTCAAATTTATTTAAATAACTTACCTCGTCGGTACTGAAAATTTTGTCCATATCCAGGATGATAATAAATTTTCCTTCCCGTTTTCCCATGCCCAGGATAAAATCGGTGGCCAATTTCGTTCCAAACCGGGGGGGACCTTCGATTTGGGTTGGGTCCAAATCGATCACCTCCTGAACCGAATCGGCCAGGGCTCCCAGGACCACCGGACCCTCGGGGCTTTGAACTTCCATCACGATAATGCTCGAATCCCGGGTGGTTTCCCCCTTGCCCATACCGAATTTGGTCCGCAGATCGATCACCGGAACCCCTGTTCCTCGCAGGTTGATAACCCCCCGCATATAATCGGCGGTCCGGGGAATTTTGGTGACCCGGGTATACTCCAACACCTCCCGGACCCGCAAAACGCTGACGGCGTACTGTTCCCCCTCAAGGGTAAAGGTAAGATACTGGTTGGTTTCGCCCATAGGAGCCTCCAGGGACCATTGTAGTTTATTCATCCCCCCGCGTCAAAGGGACGAAGGCCCGGACCTTCCCCGGCCAGTAGAAGTCCCAGGTCCCCTGGCCCCTTAGGAGCCAGGGGAACCGCATACACCGCCCTCCTTTGAAAAGGCCCCTCTAAAAACCCTTGGTTTTTAGAGGGGCCTTAAAAACAGCGGATTTTTGAATGGTACCCCTGAAACTAAAGCTGGAACCGGACCCCGAGGGTTCCACCGTAACTGCCGTCGGAGATATTGTAGAGCCCCGTCAAGTCCATTCGGATCACGAACATGTTCAGCGAAAGTCCCCCAAAGGCCCGGATTGCCCAGGCGTTCACGTCGTAGTACGAAGAGATCCCCGAGGCGGTGATATCCATGGGGGCGATGCCCTGGGTCTGTAGGTAGGCGTTGATCGAGTTGATCTGGGTTTGGTTAATAGCGGTACCGTTATAAAGCACCGTGCTCTTCACCGAGTACCCCACGTGGGACATGCCATAGGCGGCTCCGAGGCCCAGGTAGGGGGTAAAAATCAAAAAGCTCTTGGAAACCTGGGCCTTAAAATCCAAGGTCGTGGTCTTCCAATCGATCCCGATGGTCGGTGCCTTCGCGGTGATGGTGGCGCCGTTAAAATCAAAACTCTGGTCGCTTCCCACGGATTTGCTCACCCCGCCGGACATATAGTTAAGCCCCACGCCGATGGAAACCTTGGGAAGAACCAGGTTGCCCTTTACCAGGGCGTAGCGGACGTCGGCCCCCAACAACAGGTAGTCCACGTTCAGGCCTCCGGCGGCGCTGGACAGGGCTTCCCCCGCGGCTTGGGGAATAAAGCCCGCCTTAAGGCCGATGTCGAAGGGGAGGATAAAGCCGCCTATCCGGCCTTCCGCCGCCAGGGCCGGAAGGGGTAGGGTGTTTCCAAGGCTCGAGGTATCGTACCCCAGGGTCTTCAGCAGGGCCGTCACGTCGGAGGAATTGATACTGGTGGCACCCCCGACGATTCCAAAGCCGAAATGGGGGGGCAGGGACACAAATTGTCCGATATAGGCGTCGGACCAGTTAAGCCCCACGGTGGAATTGAAGGGCAGGGCTTTTGCCAGGGCGTTGGACATGGCGGCGGCCCCCCTTTGAAGGTCCGCTACGGTCGGTGTGGCGAAGCTTGGGGAAAGGGAAAGGGCGACGCCGAGCAGGGTAACGGCAAAGAACCTTCGATTAGATTTCATACAATAGCCTCCTCGTAAGATCGTGGTTACATATCCAATATATCTCATTTCTCATTTTTAACAAGAATCGGGATACCGAAATAGCAAAAATAATCTCGGCTTGGTCTTTCAGTAGCCTACCTATTGACATTTTTTTTCAATCCCTTTATAAAACTACCCATGACGCCGCTGTAGCTCAGTTGGTAGAGCAAAGGACTGAAAATCCTTGTGTCAAGGGTTCGATTCCCTTTGGCGGCAGGTAAGTTCAAAGGGCTTTCAGCCCTTTGAACTTTTTTTTTAATCACGAGTCCCCTCTAAAAACCAATTGTTTTTAGAGGGGACTTAAGCAATTCCTTACAGGAATTGCGGTTTCAGCGGAACAATTCTAAAAACTGATGTTTTTAGAATTGTCTCAATCACCATTTTTATCTTTGTAAATTCCCGGTGAATATAGTACAGTTTTAGATAATGTTGGATTTTATTTTTCCCTATTTTCCCAATTGGCTTGATAACGAAGGGGGGAGCCTAAGCTCCTCGGGAAGTTTTTTGGCCGTAGCTCTGGCGATTACCCTGGCCTTTGGAGTTTTGGTTTCCCTGTACCTTGGGGGGCTGATCTTTAACGTACAAAAGGGGCTGAGGATAAAGAATAGGGGAGTGCTGGCCCTGGGGGTCCACGTTGCGGCCCTCCTTTCTTCCGTAAGCCTCTGGGTTGCCCTGGCGTCCCCCTTGTTACGTGTTCTAAAAGCCCCCTGGATCCTTTTGTCTTCCCCTTGGGGATTTTTTAGCGCCATCGCCCTGTTGGTCTTTTCCACCATAATAGTCCTAGTTCAGTTTTCTTCTCCCTGGGGAAAAATTGGCGCTGGTTTCTGGTTTATCCTTGGTGTAGCGGTGGCGCTCTTTCCTTTTGTGGAAAAGTCCCTGGGCCTTCCGTTTACGCTGTCGATGGATTTTTTGATTTTCGGTCTTTCGATTTTGTTATGGATTTTTCTTTTTGCCCTTTTCCTGTATTTAATTCTAAAAAAACGGAAGCCTTCCCGGGCGGTCCCTCCCCTCGTACTGAGTCTGGGTTTTGTCGTGGTTCCCTTTTTTCAGATAATCCTTATCCGATCCGCCCTGTTAGCCCTAACGGTGGCGTTATGGATTTGGATCGATGGGCTGTTTCAATCCTTCCGGTCCTCGAAGCAAGAAGAGGAGGTTCTGCTTTCGGATTACGTAGATCAGGTTTCCCTGGTCTTGACCCGTTTTATCCCCAAGGAATTTTTGGCTATCCTTAATAAGCCCAACGTGATGGACCTTCAGTTAGGGGACCACGTAAAGCAGGATATGACGATCTTTTTTTCGGATATTAGGCAGTTTACGAACCTTTCGGAAATTCTTACCCCGGAAGAAAACTTTAAATTCATCAATTCCTACCTGTCCCGTATCGTCCCTGTCATTTCGAACCACGGGGGCTTTGTGGATAAATACATGGGAGACGCGATTATGGCCCTCTTTCCCGATCTTTTGAACGCCACGGGGCCCGATAGGGGACCGGGGGGGGCGGATGCGGCGGTTCGAGCGGCCATCGAAATTCAAAAAAAAATTGTGGAATACAATTCCCACCGGGCGAACTCGGGATATCGTCCCCTGGCCATGGGAATAGGGATCCACACGGGCACCCTCATGATCGGCGTGGTAGGGGTGGAAGACCGGATGCAGAACACGGTGATCTCCGACGCGGTAAACCTGGCCAGCCGTCTTGAGGGGATTACCAAGGTTTTTAACATTTCCCTGGCAATAAGCGAAGAAACCTTTAAAAGCCTCAATAACCCGGGGGCGTATATGTACCGGTTTATCGGTAAGGTTCGGGTAAAGGGAAAGGCAGACCCCGTTTCGGTGTTCGAGATCTTTGACGGGATGGATTCGAACCTGCAGGAACGGAAAATGCGGGCCAATATCCATTTTGAGCAGGGGATGTTGAGTTATTATCAAAAGGATTTTTCCTCGGCCATGTATAATTTTCGCAAGGTTTTGGAAATATTGCCCGAAGACGGGGCTTCGGTCTTTTATCTGGATAACTGTATGGCCAAGGTTAAAACCCCCTAAGTGGGGCTGTCCGATAACGTCACGGGACCGCCTTTGTGGAGAATTTTCCCCAGACCTGTGGTTTATTGGAAATTTAGGTCCCCTCTAAAAACAATTGGTTTTTAGAGGGGACTCAAAATTGTCTCAAATATCGTTTTTTAAGTATTGGGGCGAAAAGGTCGAAAATAAAACAGGAGATACTAATCCTTGAAGGTATTTGTACTGTGCGATTCCCACGATATCGATGGGGCCCGTTTGGTTTTACAAAATTTACGGGCCCTGCAAATTCCCGCCCGGGGCTTTACCATCGGTAAACGCTGGAGAACCGAAAAACGACGCCTGGATGAACTCCTTTCCCCGGCTACCCATATGGTGGTCCTTTATTCCGAACACAACGTGAATTGCGCGTGGCTTTCCTTTGTGGCTGGTTATTCGATCGGCACGGGGCGTCCTTTGATTCTGTATCGTCCTTCCCGGTATCCCCATCAGGTTCCGTATTTGGCCCCCTTTTTTTTGGTCCTTTCGGTGGAGGATCTCGGCGCTTTTTTGCGGGAGGAACAGAAGGAGTGGGTTTCCTTAGCCCAGCGGCGGGAAGCCCGGCGTTCCCTGTTGGAGTTGGGAATTTCTTTTAGGGGCGACGCTTTTGCGGAAGCCGTGGTAGAAGGCAATACCCAAGCGGCGGAACTTTTTTTAAAAGCGGGACTTCCGGCGGACACCCGGGATAAAAAAGGGGTGCCCCTTCTGGGTTTGGCGGTCCGGACGGGGAATCAGGCCATGGTGGACCTGCTTTTGGACGCGGGAGCCCAAATCGACACCCAAAGCGAGGATCGGGGAAACAGCGCCCTGATGGACGCGGTGGCGGGGGGACACGAACGGATAGCCCGCCGTTTAGTGGAAGCGGGGGCCAACGTAAACCTCAAGAGCAAGGATGGTCAAACGGCCTTGGTTTTGGCGGTGGGTCGAAACTCCGTGGAACTGGTAGAACTGTTGCTAAAAGCTAAAGCGGATCCGGATATTCCGGACAAACTAGGCTTTAGCGGCCGGAAATACGCTAAGCTCTTTCATAATCCGGAAATCCTTGCCCTTTTTGAGGCCCATCCTCCCATTCAGGGCTCCTAAGGTCCCTTCCATTTCTTGCGAAAATCCCCTGGATCGTGTAGCCTAGGTCTATGATCACCATAGCGTTTACCGGCGGCGGCACCGGGGGGCATATCTACCCCGCCGTAGCGGTCGCCGAGGTTCTGCGACAACGAATTCCCTGTCGTCTTATATGGATCGGTTCCAATGGGGGGATCGATCGGTCCATCGTCGAGTCCGCGGGTATTGAATTTTTTGGAATCCCCACGGGTAAATTACGACGGTACGTTTCCCTAAAAAACCTTACCGATACGGTAAAAATCGCGGTAGGTTTCCTGAGGGCCCGGAGTATCCTTAAAAAAAACCGACCGGCCCTGTTATTTTCCAAGGGGGGCTTTGTCAGCGTGCCACCCTGTTTTGCCGCGGCCTCCCTGGGGATCCCCGTTTTTACCCACGAGTCGGATTTTAGTCCCGGTTTGGCGACCCGTTTAAATCTTCGGGTAGCGGAAAGGATTTTTACGGCCTACGGGGCCACCGTTCAAAGTTTGCCATCAGCGTATCGTTCCCGGGCTACGGTGGTGGGGAACCCTGTGCGGCCCGCTTTTAGGAGGGGAAATCCGGAAAAGGGCCGGGCTTTTTTGCGCGTGGATCCTCAAGAACCCCTTTTGTTAGTCCTTGGGGGTAGTCAGGGGGCCCGGCAGGTGAACGATTTGATTAGGGATGCCTTGGGTGAATTAACGGCCCTCTGTACGGTGGTTCATCAAACCGGTCCCTCCGCCCAGGATGTCCCCCCAGAAACGGCTAAATATCGGCCCATTCCCTACATTAAGGACGAACTGCCCGACGTTTTAGCGGCCTCCACGGTGGTGGTGGGCCGCAGTGGAGCGGGGACCCTGTGGGAAGCCGCCGCCTCGGGGGTCCCCCTTATCCTTATACCCCTAGAGGGCTCGGGAACCCGGGGTGACCAGGTTGAAAACGCCGAATACTTCCAATCCCAGGGGGCGGCCCTCCTTCTTTCGGGCCCTTCGGTTACGGTGGACAACCTGGTGGATTTGGTTAAACGGGTGCTGGGCGATAAGGCCCTTAGGGAATCCCTCGTTCAGGGGGTTCGGACCATCGGTCAGTTGGATGGGACTACCCTGATCGCTTCCGCTATTATCGAAAGAATTGAACACCATACATAAACAGGAGGATAGGGATGGGTTTTTCAACCATTGATATCATTTTCGTTTCGGTCATACTTATTTTGGTGGTCCGATGTACCCTTCGGGGCTTTGTCGAGGAATTTATGTCCGTCGCCGCAATCACCCTCGGACTGATTGTGGCCTTCCTTCTGTATCCCCAAGGGGCGATCTACGTAAAAACCAAGCTGAATATTCAGGTCCTACCCGAAGCGCTTGCCTTCGGGGCCCTCTTTCTGGGGGTCTTTATTTTGGTAAAGATATTTGAACACATTTTACGGGATATCGTTCAACGGGTTCAGTTGGGTTCCCTGGACAGATTTTTAGGAATTCTCTGGGGCTCGGTGGAGGGCCTTTTGGTAGTTGCCCTGGCCATCTTTGTTCTATCGGTTCAACCCCTGTTCGACGCCTCTTCCCTTTTAGACAAGAGCCTTTTTGCCCACTACCTTTTACCCCTCATCGGTTCCTTGGAAAAAAACACCCCCATCGGAAACCTTAGGGTTCCAAAATAATGTTTGAGAATCTTGTAGCCCAACCAGCGGCGGATCAACTGGTGGAGGATATCCGATCCTCGGCTTTACCCTCTTCTCTTTTGTTTCAGGGTCCCTCCGCTTCGGGAAAGGGAACCGCGGCCCTCGAATTGGCTCGCGTTCTTTCCTGCGAAAATCCCCAGGCTCCGTGGAACTGTACCTGTTCCGCCTGTACGCTCCATCGAACCCTTTCCCATCCGGACCTTTTGCTCCTGGGGAGCCGCCCTTTTTCCTCGGAGATTTCCGCTTCCGCCGCCGCCTTTGTCAGGGAAAGCGAATCCTCCGCCCGGCTCCTTTTCCTTCGATCCTTAAAGAAACTGACCGCCCGGTTTGCTTCCACGCTCTGGGAGGGGGAGGAGGCGAAACTTAACAAAGCCGCCGCTTTGGTGGTTACGATCAACGAAATGATCGAGGACTTGGAAAACCTCTTCGAGTCCCCCACGGTCTCCCAGTCCTTGATACCCCGGTTGAAGGAAACCACCAATCCCGAGGACCTGGTGAATTTAGTGGAAAAAATTAAAAACACGGCCATAAAACTGGAGGCCGATGGAATAGGGGATACCATCCCTATTTCCCAGGTTCGTAGGGCTTCTTACTGGGCCAGGCTAGCCCCCGTGGGAAAAAGAAAACTGCTGGTGTTGGAAAACGCCGATAGGATGCAGGATAGCGCCCGGAACGCCCTGTTGAAAATCCTAGAGGAACCCCCGGAAACCTCGGTCGTCGTTTTGACCACGGAACGCCGGGGCGCTATTTTGCCCACCATACTTTCCCGCCTACGGCCCTATCAATTTTCTCGCCGAGAAAGCGCCAAGGAACTGGAGGTTATCCGTAGGGTTTTCCGGGATAACGCGGGGGCGGAGGCCCTGGGCGCCACGGCGGACCCCTGGGGCAGTAGTAAAATAACCGCCTACTTGGAAAGTTTTCTCCCCATCTCACCGGCGCTGATAAACCAGGCGGCGGCCTTTTTTGCCCATTCAATTTTTAATAACGCTTCCTACGGGGCGGAAATAAAGGAAAAGTTTTTTCAAAACCCCTCGAAATCCGATTTTTCTGCGGATTCCCGCGAAGTGGTCGGTCGGGTTTTAAAAATGATGGATAATTTTACCATTCGTTCCCTGTTTCCCCTCTTTTTAGAACGGGTTTTGCGGAATGTAGAGCCCCTTTTGCGGGAACCCCTGTTGGGAGCCCCCATGGTGGTGGTGGCGGACCAATGGCGCCAAGCCATCCGAACCGCCGATGTGGCGGTGGGAACCTACAACCAAAATCCAAGCTTGGCGTTGGAAGCTCTTTTTATACGGTTGACCGAAAAAAACGGGGTGTAAATGAGAAATTTTATCGAACGGGCCCTAAAAAAACTTCCAAAAATGACGGCGGAACAGATCACCGAGTTGCTTCTTTCTTCCGCCCAGGAAAATGAACGCCTAGAATCGGTTTTGGATTCCCTGGCGGAGGGCCTTTTGGTCTGCGATGAGACCCACAACTTAATTTTAATCAACAAGGCGGCTGAACGTCTGTTGCCCCTGGTTTTTCACGATCAGGGGGAACGGCCCCTATGGACCTCGGTGTCCCATGAGCGGATCGCCGAATTTCTAAAAACAACCCTACAGAGCGGCGACCGGGTGGAAGACCGGGAATTTGACGTGGAGTGTAAGGGAATCCAGCGACTATTGGCGGTGAGCGTCCTCCCCCTGGTAAAGGATCGGCGGGTTACGGGGTCCCTGGTTCATGTGGAGGATATTACGGAAAAACGGGGGAAAGAGGCCCGTCTGCGCCGGGCGGAAAACCTGGCGAGCCTAACAACCCTCGCCGCGGGGGTGGCCCACGAAATAAAAAACCCCCTGGGATCCATATCGATTCATATTCAATTGATACAAAAGGCCCTTAAGGCAAGCCGGGCCGCCTGTTCGGATACCCCTGGACCCGCAGAACCTAGCGGACCGATGCAGGACCTTTCCAACGCCCCCTTCGACCTTTTGGATAAATATTTGATGGTGGTGAACGAGGAAATCGATCGGCTGAACCGTATCGTGGTGGATTTTTTATTCGCCGTTCGACCCATGGATATGGAAATCCGCGAAGGGGACATGAACAATGTAATCCGGGAGCTCATAGAATTTGTTCGGTATGAACTGCAAGCCCTCGGCATCGAATGCGTTTTAAAACTGGCCCCGGATTTGCCCTTTTTGGAGTACGATGAACGGTATATTAAGCAGGCCCTGCTTAACCTTATAAAAAACGCCATGGCCGCCATGAGCGGGGGGGGCAAGCTGACGATCGAGACCTCCTACCAGGGCAACGAAGCCCGAATATTGATTCAGGATACGGGGATTGGCATACCGGAGGAAAATTTATCCAAGATCTTTGAACCCTACTTCACTACCAAAGAGTCGGGGTCCGGTTTAGGCCTAACCCTGGTCTTTAAAATTATCAAGGAACATCGGGGCGAAATTTCGGTAAAGTCTAAGGAAAAGGAAGGGGCCAGCTTTCTTATCACCCTGCCGATTCCTCAAAAAGAAACAAAATTGATCGCCTATGGGGGTCTGGAAAATGAAGTTTAAACTTTTGGTGGTGGACGACGAAAAAAATATACGGCAGGGGTTGGCGGCGGCCCTACAATTGGACGGCCACGATGTGGAGCTGGCGGCTGATGGGGACGAGGGCTGGAAACGGTTCCAAAAAGGGGATATCGACCTGGTTATAACGGACCTTCGGATGCCGGGGATGGGGGGCGAAGAACTGTTAAAACGGATAGGCAGTGAGAGTCCAGGGGTGCCGGTCATCGTCCTGACGGGCCACGGAACCGTGGAAACCGCCGTGGAAGCCATGCGAAACGGGGCCTACGATTTTCTTACCAAGCCCGTCAACCTGGATCGTCTTTCCCTTTTGGTAAAACGGGCCCTGCAAAACCGGGAATTGGTACTTCAGCATCGGCGTTTGGAAGAAGAGCTGGATAGGAAAAAACAATTTGACGCGATTATTGGAACCAGCGCGGCGATGCGGAAGGTCTTTGACACGATTCGTCAGGTGGCCCCCACCAAGGCTTCGGTGTTGATCACCGGGGAGTCGGGGGTGGGCAAGGAACTGGTGGCCGACGCGATCCACGAATTATCGCCCCGGAAGGGCAAGCCCTTGGTAAAGGTCCACTGCGCCGCCCTGGCGGCCACGCTTTTGGAAAGCGAGCTCTTCGGCCACGAAAAGGGAGCCTTTACCGGCGCGGTGGGCAGAAAACGGGGGCGCTTTGAATTGGCCCACGAGGGTACCCTATTCCTCGATGAAATTGGAGAAATCGACCAGAACGTACAGATCAAAATACTGCGGGTCCTGCAGGAGAAAAAATTTGAACGGGTCGGGGGGGAAGAAACCCTGGAGGTGGACGTCCGGATCGTAGCGGCGACTAACCGGGATTTAAAAGCGGAAATAGAAAAGGGTACCTTTCGGGAGGACTTATACTATCGGCTCAACGTGGTGAACCTCCACGTGCCGCCCCTCCGGGAACGGAAGGACGATATACCCCTGTTGGCCACCGCTTTTTTAAAGGAGTTCGCCGAGGAAAACGGTAAACCGATAGAAGCGCTGGATAACCGGGCCCGGGCGGCCCTGTACGCCTACGATTGGCCCGGCAATGTACGGGAATTGAGGAACTGCTTGGAAAGTGCTGTGGTGATGGCCAAGGGACGCCTGATTACGGTGGACGATTTGCCCCCCACCATCCATAATTCCTCCGAGGCCGGTTGGATCCGCGTCCCCATGGGCATCCCCCTGGAAGAGGCGGAAAAAATCATTATCCGGGATACCCTGTCGGCCCAACGGGGTAATAAAAGCCGAACCGCCGAGGTGTTGCGGATAGGCAGAAAAACCCTGCACCGTAAATTAGCCGAATGGGGGGACGAAACGGAGGACGAAGGGGATTCAAGCTAGATCGTAGACGGCCAAAGGCGTCCACCGTATACGGGCCGACGGGTTTCTAGTCGACCTTGCCCGTTTCTCGCCACCGTTCAATCCTCTGGTAGGATGCGTTGATGCGGACGGATTTCTCGGTGGCCTTTTTCATGTTCCCCGGATGCCCCGCGTGGCGGTCCGGGTGGTGGATCTTTAGTAGTTGTTTGTAGGCCCGTTTGCATTCCTCCGGTCCCGCCCCGAAGGGAAGCCCCAGTTCCTCAAAATCTTTCCGCAGTGCCTCGGGTACCCCGTCTTTTGAGGCTGGCCCCGCCTTTTTAGGCCGAAACTGACCATTTTCATCGAAGGAATACTCAAACCGTTGATGGGTAGACCCGCCGCTCTTTGGCCGATTATTGAGAAAATCATCCAGTTCCTCGTAGGCGGCGTCCAGATCCGGGTCTCCAGAGCCCCCGGTGAACCGACGGGAAGATGAGAACAGTTTCTCGTCATCGTCGTGCAAGAAATTTTTTAACACATCCCCCAGGCGATCGAAAAACTTATCCATAGCCGGATCATACCTCTTTTATTCTTAAAATTCAATGAGAAGGGGAGGCCGGTTATCCCCATATACCCCAGGAATCCTGGGAACCTCCCGGGGGATCGGGGGAAGTTTTTTTGGTTCCCCTTGCGTTGAGCCGGGGTCTTTGATACACTGAAAAACAGTAAAGGGGGGCGGTTGTGAAAATCACGAAAAAAAAGTTCGGTATCCTTTCCTCGGGGGAAGAGGTTGATTTATTCACCCTGAAGGCGGGGGAGTTGTCCCTTACCCTAACCAACTTTGGCGGAACCCTTATCTCTTTGTACGTTCCTTCCCGTTCGGGGTGCCGGGACGATGTGCTTTTAGGTTTTTCTACCCTGGATCAGTATACACAAAACAAGCCCTATTTTGGGGTTACCGTTGGCCGGTTCGCCAACCGAATCGCCGAGGGGCGTTTCCAATTGGGAGGCCATACCTACGCCTTGTTCCGCAACGATGGAAAAAATACACTCCACGGTGGCCGTCGAGGGTTTGATAAACGGGTCTGGTCTGCGGAGGCCTACGAAGAGAAGGGAAACGTGTATGTCCGCTTGGAACTGGAAAGTCCCGACGGCGAAGAGGGCTACCCGGGGAATCTAAAGGCCGCGGTTACCTACGGTTTAACGGGAGACAACGAGCTTACCTGCGAGTTTAAGGCCAAAGTGGACGCCCCCTGTCCTGTGAATTTTACCAACCATGGGTATTACAATTTGGCCGGCGAAGGAAATGGGTCTATTTTAAATCATGAGGTAAAGCTTTTTTCATCCTCCTACCTGGTAAGCGACCCCAATCTTATTCCCACGGGGGAACTACGGTCCGTTAAGGGTACCCCCTTCGATTTTACCACCCGCAAGCCCGTGGGTAGGGATATCGGCGCCACCGGCGGCGGTTACGATCATTGTTTTACGGTGGATGGGGAAATTGGTAAACTGCGTCCCTGCGCCGAGGTGTTCGAGCCCCTTTCCCGGAGAACCCTCCGGGTATCCACGACCCAACCGGGGGTTCAATTTTATTCGGGCAATTTTTTGGATGCCGTGGCGGGAAAAGTCGGTTCCGTATACGGCCGGAACGGGGGGTTCTGTTTGGAAACCCAGCACTACCCCGATAGTCCTAACCATACCGAATTTCCTTCCGCCATCTTTGGAGGCGACAGGAAGTACAAGGAAATGGCGGTGTACGCCTTTGATTGGTAAGCCCAGGGATACGGAAATCCGCTAAAAAGGAAATTTATTTTCTTGCAAAAAGAAGGGCCAACGCATAGAATGAGATGAGCGGTTCCTTTTAGGAGGTCCAAGATGCCCGAACGAAAGCGCTTGTTTTTGAAAATCCTAAAAGCGGAAATCGAAGATTGTCTTGAGGATGTGGAGGATTTGGAAAACCTCTACGAGCGAAAATTCCGGGGGGACGAAGTTACCCCCTACGTGTATAACGAAAACGAGGCCCTGTTAGCCCGGGAATTTAGGGGGTTAAGTCAGGTGTTGTCCTCCATCGACCTGGTCGATTTGGATCGGTACGCTTCCGTGGAAGATTTAGCCGCGGCGGTGGACGAAATGATCCAAAAAAAGGTTTTGGAATACGAAAACCCCCAGGCGGTGTATGGAATCGTGAAACGCAAACTGCTAAAGGTGCTCCGATACGCCACCTCCTAGAAGGTGGGGACCCTTCAGCTTGCTCCGTGGTATAGCGGATATATTTTTACGTTGATAAAGAGGAGTGTATGGATATTCAATTGCAGGAACTTATCGATAAAATAAAAAAAGATGGTATAGAATCCGCGTCCGCCGACGCGGCCCGGATCAGAGCCGAAGCGGAAGCGGAGGCGAAGCGGATTATCGCCGCGGCCAAAAAAGAGGCGGAAACCCTGGTGGAACGGGGAAAAGCGGACGCTGAACGGTCAGAAAAAGCCGGGATTGCCGCGGTTCAACAGGCTTCCCGCAACCTTATCCTATCCTTTAAAGACGAGATTCAAAATCTTTTGAATAGAATTGTCGAACGGCAGGTTACGGCGTCCTACCAGGACGATACGTTAAAAGCCGTAATTCCCGAAGTTTTAAAAGCCTGGGCTTCCAAAAATTCCAATGAACTGAGCCTTTTGTTAAGTCCCGACGCTTTGGGCCGTTTGGAAAGTTATTTTACCGCAGCCTTGAGCGCCGAATTGAAAAAGGGACTCGAGTTAAAGTCCGATAGAACCCTCGGCGCGGGGTTCCGGATCGCCGCGAAAGACGGTTCCGCGTATTACGATTTTTCCGCTTCCGCGGTGGCCGAACTCATGTCCCTGTATTTAAATCCCCGTTTAACGGAGGTTCTTTCCTCCGCGGCAAAGGGGTTATAAACCGTGGGAGCCTACTATTATCTGGTAGCTCAGCTTCCAACCCTCACCTTTGGGGGAAGCGCCCCCTTTTCGGTGGACCATTTTCGGGAACTCTGCGCGGATCTTTTGTCGGCGGAAGACAAGCCCCTTTTAGACCTGTGTGTTTTAGTCCCCCGGAATTTTGACGAAGCCCCGGATATTCTTCCCCATCCTATCCTCTCTCCCCTCATCGATGGCTGGAGGAACTGGGAACGGACCCTCCGCTTAAACCTGGCAAAACTACGGTTCGCCAGCCTTAAACGGGAAGGTAATTTCCCCATCGATCCCCCTGCGGACCCGGTGGACGCGGTTTCCGCAGCCAAGGGGGCCCTGGCTTTTGAATCCCCCTGGGAAGCGGAGGTCTTTTTAGACCGTTCCCGGTGGACCGCTATCGAAGGGCTTCAGGGGTTTGACTATTTTGGCCGGGATACGGTATTCGCGTATATGCTAAAACTCCAAATTTTGGAACGGCAGGGAACCCTGAAAACCGAAGAGGGCTTCAAGGAATACAAGAATTTATACGCTTCCATCATGGAAGCTTCATCGAACAGTATGGTATCGGGAGAACCGCAATGACGGGAACAAAAGGAAAAGTCGTCGCCGTTAACGGAAACATGGTAGGTGTCCGTTTTGATGGTGTCGTTTCAATGAACGAGGTCGGCTACGTTAAGGTGGGCGATAAACAATTGAAAAGCGAGGTCATCCGGATTCGGGGTGACGTGTGCCAGCTTCAGGTTTTTGAATTGACCAAGGGTATTGCCATCGGCGATGCGGTAGAATTTTCCGGGGACATGCTCGCCGTCGAAGTAGGCCCGGGACTGTTGGGCCAGGTTTTTGATGGCCTCCAAAACCCCCTGCCCAAGTTGGCTGAAGAGGCGGGATATTTCCTTGAACGGGGCATTTATTTGGACGCCCTCCCTCTGGATTCATTTTGGGAATTTAAACCGGTGGTTAAAGTCGGGGATACCGTAGAACGGGGGGATACCCTGGGAACGGTGCCCGAGGGGGCTTTTACCCATAGGATTATGGTTCCCTTTAACCTGTACGGCCAGTACACGGTAGCCCGGATAAACGAGCCGGGGTCCTACCATGTTCGGGACACGATCGCCGAATTGGACGACGGCAAGGGCAACCGAATCCCCGTGGCCATGTCCTTCCGTTGGCCCGTAAAACGGGCGGTGGATTGTTACGCGGAACGGCTAAAACCCGTGGATCCCATGGTCACCCAGGTCCGTTTGATCGATACGTTCTTCCCCGTGGCCCGGGGGGGAACCTACTGTATCCCCGGACCCTTTGGGGCCGGTAAAACGGTGCTCCAACAAATTACCAGCCGCCACGCGGACGTGGATATCGTGGTCATCGCCGCCTGTGGGGAACGGGCCGGCGAGGTCGTGGAAACGTTAAAGGAGTTCCCCGAACTTCTGGATCCAAAAACGGGCCGTTCCCTGATGGAACGGACTATCATTATCTGTAACACCTCCTCTATGCCCGTGGCGGCCCGGGACGCTTCGGTATATACGGCCGTGACCCTGGCGGAATACTACCGCCAAATGGGTCTCCACGTGCTGTTGTTGGCCGATTCCACCAGCCGCTGGGCCCAGGCTATGCGAGAAATGTCCGGCCGCTTGGAAGAGATCCCCGGGGAGGAAGCCTTCCCCGCCTATTTGGAATCGGTAATCGCCGGGTTCTACGAACGGGCGGGCATAGTCCGGTTACGGGACGGCCAGGTCGGCTCGGTAACCATCGGCGGGACCGTATCCCCCGCCGGCGGAAACTTCGAGGAACCGGTGACCCAGGCGACCCTCAAGGTCGTCGGTGCCTTCCACGGGCTTTCCCGGGAACGGTCCGACGCCCGAAAGTATCCGGCCATTCACCCCTTGGATTCCTGGTCCAAATACCGGGGCATTATCGACGTTCAAAAGGTAAAGTACGCCCACGATTTTATGGCCCGGGGGAGCGAAGTCGAACAGATGATGAAGGTGGTCGGGGAAGAGGGTACCAGTTTGGACGACTACGTGGTCTACCTGAAGGGTAACTTCCTCGATTCGGTATACTTCCAGCAAAACTCCTTCGACGCCATCGACGCGGCGGTCAGTCCGGAACGGCAACGGTACGTGTTTAACGTAATTCTTACCATCCTCGCTTCCAATTTTACCTTTAAGGATAAGGACGAAGGGCGGTCTTACTTTAACCGGCTCAGACAAAAATTCCTGGATTTCAACGGGGTGGAATGGAAAAGCGAACGGTTTGTCGCTTTGGAAAAGGAAATTTCCAACATGGTGGCGGAACGATCTTCGGGCCTTGATAAAGCCGCCGAAAAGATTCTGGCGTAGGACGGGGTAGGGGAATGAAAAAGGTATACAGCAAAATAGAATCCATTACGGGAAACGTTATTACCGTTCGTGCGGAGGATATTCGGTACGGGGATTTGGCGGAAATTGATACGGTGTACGGAACGTCCCTGGCGGAGGTAATCCGATTGCAGGACGACCTGGTGTCCCTGCAGGTGTTTGCCGGTGGGCGGGGCGTTTCCACGGGGGATACGGTTCGCTTCCTGGGCCACCCCATGCGGGTGTCCTTCTCGGACAACCTTTTGGGCCGGGTGTTCACCGGTTCGGGGGAAAGCCGGGACAAGGGTCCCACGTTGCGGGAAAACCTTATTCCCATCGGGGGGCCCTCGGTAAATCCCTCCAAGAGAATTATCCCCCGGCGGATGATCCGAACCGGTATTCCCATGATTGACCTGTTTAACACCCTGGTGGTATCCCAAAAACTGCCGATTTTCTCGGTTTCCGGAGAACCCTACAACGAGCTTCTTGCCCGGATCGCCATGCAGGCGGAGGTGGATATCATTATTCTGGGTGGTATGGGACTTAAGTACGACGATTACCTTTTCTTTAAGGATACCCTGGAAGAGGGGGGCGCCCTTTCTAAAACCGTGTTGTTTGTCCATACGGCTTCGGACCCGGTGGTCGAATGTCTTATGGTTCCCGATATCTCCCTGGCCGTGGCGGAACAATTTGCCCTTTCGGGGAAGGACGTTTTGGTTCTGCTCACCGATATGACCAACTTCGCCGATGCTATGAAAGAAATCGCTATTACCCAGGAACAGGTTCCCTCTAACCGGGGCTATCCGGGGGATCTGTACAGCCAGCTGGCGGCCCGGTACGAAAAGGCGGTGGACTTTGATACCGCCGGTTCTATCACGATCCTCGGGGTTACGACCATGCCGGGGGACGACGTTACCCACCCGGTACCCGATAACACGGGCTATATTACCGAGGGACAGTATTACCTTAAAAACGGTCGGATCGAACCCTTTGGTTCTCTTTCTCGGTTAAAACAGCAGGTCAACGGAAAAACCCGGGAGGACCACCGGGCCCTCATGGACGGGATGATCAAACTCTACGCCGCCTACAAGGATACCCTGGAAAAAAAGGCCATGGGCTTTATGATGTCCGATTGGGACGCCAAACTGCTTAAATACGGGGAACTCTTTGAAAAGGAAATGATGGACCTTTCGGTCAATATCCCCTTGGAGCGGGCCCTGGACCTGGGCTGGGAAATTTTAGCCAGCTGTTTTAAGAGCGAAGAAACGGGATTGCGGACCGAGTTGATCGAGAAATTCTGGCCCAAAAAAGCCTAGGCTCGGGGGTGGTATGGCGAAGATCAAGCTGACAAAGAATGAGCTAAAAAAGCAGAAAGATTCGTTGAAGATGTATCAACGGTATCTTCCTACGTTGATGCTCAAAAAACAGCAACTCCAAATGGAAATTCGCGTTACGGAAGCCCGTTTGCAAAAGCTCCGCTCCGACAAGGATCGGTTGGACGAAACCTTTAAATCCTGGATTGCCGTTTTCGCCGAAGGGGGCTTTTTTACGGCGGACCTTTTAAAAATACGGGAAGTGCGGACCGTATCGGGCAATATCGCGGGGGTAGAGATCCCTGTTTTTAAGGGTGCGGATTTTACGGTCCAGGAATACGACCTTATCAAAACTCCCCTGTGGCTCGACGCGGCGGTGGACCGGATGCGGCAGGCCCTGCTTCTGGATTTGGAAGCCCGGGTTTTGGACGAACAGCGCCGCCTGTTGGAACGGGAACTGCGGGTTACCACCCAGCGGGTCAATTTATTCGAAAAGGTTAAGATCCCCGAGGCAAAATCGAATATTAAAAAAATTCGGGTGTATTTGGGGGATCAGCAGACTGCGGCGGTGGTACGGGGTAAAATCGCTAAACGGGGAATGGAGAAGGTAGCCCAATGATAGAGCCAATGAAAAAAATTTCCCTGGTGGTTATGGAATCCCAGCGGGAAGCCGCCCTGGTGGAATTGCGACGCCTGGGGGTTCTTCATCTGATCCACAGGACCGCTACGTCCAGTTCCTTGACGAGCCTTTTGGACACCAAGGGCAAGCTGGAAAACGCAATCGGGATCCTACGGAACTACGAGCCCAAAAAGAAACCCCAGGGAAAAAAAGCCGGGACCTCCGGCGATGGGCTGGAGCTAATGAATCGGGTCCTTTCCTTGGCGGAGGATCGAAAGGCGGAGCAGGAGGCGATCTATTCGGAAATTAAAGAAAAGAACCGCGTAGAGCCCTGGGGGGAATTCGATCCCCACGGTTTTATCGACCTTAAACAGGGGGGCCTTTCTTTAATCCCCTATGAATTACCGATCCAGACCTATGAAAAATTACCCGAGTCCATAGGGGTTATCGTTTTGGGGAGAACCAAAACCACGGTTCGTTGTGTGGCCGTGGGAGCTCCGATACCGGATCAAAGCCCCTTTAGTCTGCCTGAAAAATCCCTCTCGGATATCGAAAAATCGATAGATGAACATAAAAAAAACATCGATAAAATAGATCAAACCCTGACCGAATTGGCCCTCCGCCTGACAGTTTTGGAGGCCGCGTTACAGAAAATTGATCGGGACATCGAGTTCGAAGCCGCCAAGGTTAGTATGGAACGGGACGAGGATTTGACCGAAGGCAGGGGCCTGTGCTGGCTCACGGGCTTTGTACCCGCCGATTCTGCGGGGATCGTAAAACGGGGAGCGGCGGAACACGGTTGGGCCCTCATCGTTGACGATCCGGGCCTGGACGAACCGGTTCCCACAAAATTAAAGAACCACCCCGTGGTGGCCATGGTTCAACCAATTTTTGATTTCCTCGGGACCATTCCCAATTATAGGGAATACGATATCTCCGCCTGGTTCCTCCTCTTTTTTTGCATCTTCTTTGCCATGATCTTCGGAGACGCGGTCTACGGTCTATTCCTTTTAGCGGTGGGAGCCCTGGTAGCCCTTTTAGCTAAACGAAAAGGCAAACCCGTTCCCGTCATTGCCCGCCTCTTGATGACCCTTTCGGTGTTCACCCTTATTTGGGGCGTCCTGACCCTGACGTACCTGGGCATAGACGCGGATAAACTCCCTTCGTTTTTAAGGGCCCTGTCGATTCCTGGGATCGCCAGTGACAACCCCAACTCGGGGGATAACATCAAGGTCATCTGCTTTATCCTTGGGACGGTTCAGCTTTCCCTCGCCCATATTAAAAATATACGGCGGGATAGGGCTACCCTTAAATGGTTGGGCCAGTTCGGCCAATTGTTGATGATGCTGGGGATGATCAACGTGGTTTTCAACCTGGTCATCAACGCTCAACGTTTCCCGGTGCCCAACTATTCGTTGTACCTCCTGGGGGGAGGCTTCGCCTTGAGCTTTGTGTTCTCCAACTACGAAGGTAACATTATCCGAAGCATTTTGGCCAGTTTGGCCAATTTTGTGTCCGTTTTTCTTGGGGTGGTCAGTAATTTTGCCGATATTGTTTCGTATATCCGGCTATGGGCGGTAGGTTTGGCCGGTTTGGCCATCAGTCAAACGGTAAACAGCATGCTGGGGCCTATGCTCGGAAAAGCGTCCCTCTTTCTTATAGGGTTGCTTGCCCTCATCATAGGACACCTTTTCAATATTACCCTCAGTTTTCTTTCCGTCATTGTGCACGGCATACGATTGAACATGCTCGAGTTTTCGGTCCATCTCGGTATGGAATGGTCCGGTTTCGAATATCATCCGTTCAAAGAACGGAACGAAAATAACGACAAAACGTCGAAGGAGTAAGTATGAATTTTGGAATGATTGGAGCTTCATCGGTCCTCGGACTTTCGGCCATTGGGTCCGGTATTGGCGCGGGTATCGCGGGTCAAGCGGCCATCGCGTCCTGGAAACGGAGTTTTATTCGCAACCAAGCCGCCAGCTTTCTGTTGTTTGTTTTCGCGGGAGCCCCCTTAACCCAGACTATCTACGGTTTTATTTTAATGCAAAAAATGGCGGCGTCCAAGGCTGACCCCTTCTTTCTCTTAGGAGCCGGTATCGCCGGAGGTCTGGCCATGGGGATGTCTGCGGTAGCCCAGGGGAAAGCCTCCGCCTCCAGTTGTGACGCCTTTGGCGAAACAAACAAGGGCTTTGGTTTGTATATTACCGTTGTCGGTCTGTGCGAAACCGTGGCCCTGTTTGTTATGGCCTTCTCCTTCGGAGCCCTGTAATCGACCGGAATCCTATGGGTAATCCGGTAACGAAGGCCCGTATTATAAAAATAGGCGGATTCGACCAGGTCGAATCCGTCCTGGTGGGGGGAGACTACCCCGTGGTTGTACAAACCATGTGGAAGGATCGGCTCGAACGTTCCGATCTGGAGGGCCCTTCCGGACAGGCCATCGCTACCAGGATCGAAAAACTACAAAACCTGGGTTGTGGCCTCCTCCGCTTTGCGGTTCCGGATCTGGAGTCGGCGGAGGTCCTGGGCGAGTTGGCCCGGAGGGTCTCCATTCCCCTGGTGGCGGATATCCATTTTGATTATAAAATAGCCCTTCGATGTTTAGACTTTCCTATTGCGAAGATCCGGATTAATCCGGGTAATATCGGGAATCTCGATAGGGTTAAGGCGGTGGTTTCTAAGGCCGGCGAAAAGGGAATCCCCATTCGAATCGGTATAAACGCCGGGAGTCTCCCCCAGGATTTACGGATCCAGGTGGAGGAAAAAACCATAAGTCGTTCTGAGGCCCTGGTTCAGGCGGCGGAACGGGAATTGGAGGTTTTTGAAAACCTTAATTTCCACAACGTTTTATTATCCATGAAGGCCTCTTCCATCGCGGACACCATTCAGGCTAACCGTCTTTTAGTGTCTAAAACCGATGTTCCCCTGCACCTGGGGGTTACCGAAGCGGGACCCCTGATACCCGGGATCGTCCGTAATGCGGTGGCCCTCCACACCCTTCTTGCCGAAGGGATTGGCTCTACGATCCGGGTATCCCTATCGGATACCATGGAAAACGAGGTCCTCACGGGGAGGGAAATTCTTGGGGCCGTCTCCGATTCCACGGGGAAGGGCCGGGAAGGTCAGGGGGTCATCCTCGTTTCATGCCCCCGGTGCGGCCGAAACAGTTTTGATACCCACGAATTTACCGAACGGTGGCGGGACACCCTGTATACGCTGAAAAAGGACGTAACCGTAGCGGTGATGGGTTGTCCTGTTAACGGCCCCGGGGAGGCTAAACACGCGGATTTGGGTATTACCGGAGCGGGGGACAGGGTTCTTATTTTTCGCCACGGAACGGTAGTCCGTACGGTCAGCAGGGATCAGGCGGACGAAGCGTTCCGGCAAGAGTTAGAAAAATTGTGAAAAAGCGAAGATCCGCTGTCTGGTTTGTTTTGCTTTTTTCTCTCCTCTATGTTGAAAGCGGGGCCGCCCAAAGTTCCGACGCCTCGGCGAATGCTCCCTATTGGTATACCTTAGAACAGGGGAAACAGCTGTTTCGTGGGGGGGATTATGGGAACGCCCTGCTTAAATTCCAGGACGCGAAACAACAGAGAAAGGAACTGTACAATAGTTTTAGGGAGAAACTGATACGGTTCCTCTCCAGACCCGACCTTTTGCCCCTGGGAGATGCCCTGGATAAGGTAGAAGGGTACGTGGCGTTTAAAAAAATCGACGAGGGGCAAAAAATTCTTCCCCAATTGTTCCGAATCTTCCCAAAGGATAGCCTTAAAAATTCCTGTAAGGAGGCTCTAGCCCAGTTGATAACCATTCAAGCCTATCCCGAAGCGGAATACTGGATTGGTGAAATTTTCCGAGTGGAAGGGGAATTGAATTTAGCTATTGATCAATACAAACTCGCCTATTCGTTAAAAGAGCTGTTGGAAGTACCGGATTTTTCCTTGCAGATTCTCTACCGTCTTTCAGATCTTTACCTTATTAAAAAACAATACTTGGACATGGAAAATTCTTTGACGGCAATTGTTCAGCAGGATTCTCTGTGGACCGATACCAACAAAACGTATATGCGGACTATTATGTTTCGAACCTTGGATGAAAACGGTATCGATCGTTTTTTGACCCTCTATCGGTACGATAACGGCTTAATGGAGCAGGCTCATCGCCGTTTAGGAATTTATTATTATTCCACGGGGAGGCATCCCAGGGCGGTGGAACATCTGGCCTTTGCCTTTTTAATTCAAACGACTACCCTTATAGAATCGTTACAACAACGTCAATTCGATTATACCTTTACTAATTTTAAGGATCTTTTATCCACCATAGCGAAAAAACCCGAACTGATCGATTACGCGAAACACGTTGAATATTATCGGACTTTATACTATCTTGGTGCCGCCCTGTACGCGGTGGGGGTCCAGTCCACCGCTATGGAGGTATGGAAAAACCTGGAGAACCAGTCTGAGGCCGGCGAGTGGAGGGATAGATCGATTTCGCAGATACGGCGACCCCACGTCGAGGCTGTTCAAGAAAAACCATAGGGTCTTTCGAAAAACCATCGGGGTTTTAGAAGAGTACCCTGTAGATAACGAAAGAGAACCAAAGGAGCGATGTATGAAAAAGATTCTTGTATTGTGTGCGGCCCTCGCCTGTGTTAGTCCCCTGTTCGCCGAACATCCCACGGGAAAAATGGGTATTGGAGGTATCGTCTCCAGCGGTTTTGGGGACGACGGATTGGGAGGGACCCTCGGCCTTAGCCTGAAATTACCCTCCATGCCAGTCTTTTGGGCCGCCCGGATGGAAATTACGCCCAACGTGTTCGGTTTCGGCGCTACCGGGGACGTTTATATCGTTGATAATCCCCTGGTACGGGATAAAAACGTTCGGCTCGATTGGTTCTTTGGGGTGGGCGGTTACGCCAATATGTTTTTTTCAAAATCCGCAACCCTCTTCTCCCTGGGAGCCCGCGTTCCCGTGGGGCTTGCTTGGTATATAGTTCCGGAATGGGAACTCTTTCTTGATCTAGCCCCCTCGGTGGGATTGACCACCGAGCCCATCTTCCCAGCCTTCGGTCTTTCCGCAGAACTGGGCTTACGGTACTGGATGAAAAAGTAGGCGGGCAATTCGATGAACAAGGTGGTTTTAAAGGCCCAAGACCTGGACGGATACCTTACGGATGCGGATAAGGGTAATATTGCCCAGATGGACGGATTTTACCGGCAGGTTATGGTTTCCTTCAATATTTTGTCCACCACCCATTCGGTGGCGGAACGCCGAAGGGAAGAGCAAACCCTCATCGACCTCTATAACGAGATGGGTCGGTTGATGCAAAATATCTGTAAGGAAGAAAAGGGTATCCACGTATACTCTTTTTTGACACCCCAGGAAAGTCATCCCGAGGCTTCGCGGTTAATCGCTAAACTTCGGGATGTCCGTACCGGGGGGCAGGAATTCGTTTACTATATCCAACGGGCCTACGAGATGCTTTTTAAGCTCGCCTACGCGGGGGCCCAAGCGTCGAGTAAAAACTACCTTATCGTAAAGACCCCCGTAACCGTTCCGGTGCAAAATTACGCGGTGCACAAGATACCCAACATAGACGACAAAATCGAGAACACCGTCATGTGCGTTATGCTGAGGGGAGCTCTGCTCCCCTCCATGATCGTTTCCAAGGAGATCCAGGAGTATTCTTCCCACAGCTACGTAAGTCCCTTCGCGCTTTTTAAAATTAAAAGGGACGATACCAAGCAGGAAAATGATATGGAGTATATCCTGGATTTGGAAAAATCTTATTTTGATTTAGAAAAATTGAACGATAAGGATTTAATTTTTGCCGATCCCATGAATGCCACCGGAGGAAGTTTGGTCACGGTGGTTAAGTACCTTTTGGATCAGGGGGTTAAGCCCCGGTCGGTTCAATTTTTCAACGTGATTTCTGCGTTAAAAGGGGCGCTCCGGGTGGTTCGGGCCTTGGAAAACTGTCAGGTCTACACCCTGTGGATGGACCCGGTCCTTAACGGGGCCGCGTATATTCTTCCCGGGCTAGGAGACGCGGGGGACCGGATTAACGGTAAGGACGGGGATGAACACCCCAGGAATATTCTGCAGTTGATCGCCGATTACGGGTCCAACATCGCGAATTTGTATCGATCCCAGCTTCGGGAGATTGAGGATACGGTTTTAGGCGCGTAACCATGGATTGGCGGGGGCGTATAGTCGCGATTTTTGTCGGAATCTCCCTGCTATCTTTTTTTTCTGGGTGCGTTAGCTCCGGTCAAGTTCCGTCGGCCCAGGAGTATTATTCCCTTGGGATGGCGTATTTTGATTTGGGAAAATACGCGGAAGCGGAAAAATGGCTTTTGCGGGCCCGACAATCGGATAAAACCTTTACCGCTTCGGAGTACAATTTAGGTCGAATAGCCTTTGAATTGGGCCGATACGATGAGGCCTGCCAACGTTTCGAGGGATTGTTGAAAAAGGACCCGGATAACGTGATGGTCCTTAAGGCTGCGGCCTTCGCCCGTCTAAAGCGGGGCGATATGGGGAAAGCGGAAACCTACTACAAAAGGGTGGTGGAGCTTTCTCCGGACAGTGTGGATTCTCGGTATAATTACGCCCTGCTCCTCAACGCCCTGGGAAAATACGAAGCGGCAGAACGCTTGCTCCTTCAACTGTTAGAAGAAAATAAAAACGATTCCGCGTCCCTTTTGTTGCTGGCCCGAACACGAAACGCCGAAGGAAAGGTAGAGGCCCTGGACGATTACGCTGGGTATTTAAAAAACAACGAAAAGAGCGAAGTTCGGTTTGAGTACGCCCAGGCCCTGGTAAAGGCTCAATACTATGGGCGGGCCTTGGAAAATTACGAAGCCCTTTTAAAGCTACCCCCCGACGCCCTCGGGGGCATACGGAAGGCCGACTTATACTTTGAAGCCGCAAAAATACTCCTTTTGTCGGGCCATACTACCGGGGTAGAAAGCCCCACAACCCCAAAGGACAATTCCGGCGGTCCTTCAGCCCAGGCCGATCAGGAAAATCAGGGTCTAAGCTACCTTAAAAACGCCTTCCGGGAGGGTTTTAAGGATTCCCAGGCCCTTTCTGCCTTATTGAAGGATCAGCGTTTGTCGAAGGACCAAAAGGAAAAAATAGAAGCCCTGATTGAAGCTGTCCGGTAACTTAGGAAGTTACGATTAGTGTTACGAAGATTAGTTCTCCAGCCTCATAACAAAGGTTCTCCCTGCCTACATAAACGCAAAAGCGGGGAGGGAGCCCCGTACCAGAGCTCCCTGTTGAGGACGCC
>Ga0078972_1002551_pt1 | contig 59553 bp, 43 predicted proteins | sample YelNatPaOPGAMG01_FD_67568 | JGI IMG/M metagenome (GOLD analysis project Ga0078972, IMG submission 67568) | Hot spring thermophilic microbial communities from Obsidian Pool, Yellowstone National Park, USA - OP-RAMG-01 (SPADES assembly) (version 2) | ecosystem: Environmental > Aquatic > Thermal...
GGGAGGATGGCGGCGCTATTGGAGGGGGTAGGAGACGAGGAGGGCGACAAGCGGCACACAATAGGCACACAAAAACTCAAGACCGGGGCAGGATTCGTCTCCTAAGTGATTGAAAAGAATGGTCGGGCCGCCGGGATTTGAACCCGGGACCTCTTGCACCCCAAGCAAGCGCGCTAGCCAGGCTGCGCCACGGCCCGAACAATTCGTATTGTACCGCAACGCCCCTGCGGCGCGTTACTTGTGTGAGGCGGCAGCGAGGCGGGCTTGAGCGCGTTTCATGGCGTTTAATGCGCGCGCGATGTCTATTCCCGCTTCCGGGTGCGCCAAGCGTCCTTGGGCCCGCTTCAGCGCTTCTTGTGCTCGCGCCACATCAATGTCAGCGGCGTTCTCGGCTACCGTCGCTAGCACGCGCACTCGGTCCGGAAGAACTTCTACCCATCCGCCGCTGACAGCCATATACAGCGTCCGGCTCTGCACCCTAATCGCGAGTTCGCCCGTTCCAAGCTCCGCCATCAAAGGAGCGTGTTCCGGAAGAATCCCCAAATACCCGTTGGCCGCGGGGATTTGAGCTTCTTGGACTTCCTCCTGGAACAAAAGCCGTTCCGGAGTCGCAATTTCAAGTCGGAAGGTCTCCGCCATGGCTTGTGCTTATATGCCGGCTTTCTTCAACTGCTCCGCCCGCTCAAGGACATCCTCAATGGTGCCCTGCAACAGGAAAGCCTGCTCCGGAATCTCGTCGTGTTTTCCTTCGACGATTTCTTTGAAACCTCGAATGGTGTCTTCCAGTTTCACGTAACGTCCTTTCACGCCGGTAAACTGCTCGGCTACATGGAAAGGCTGTGAGAGGAAACGCTGAATCTTCCGGGCGCGCGCTACAGTTAGCTTATCTTCGTCCGAAAGCTCATCGATGCCAAGAATGGCTATGATGTCCTGAAGATCTTTATACCGTTGCAGAATGGCTTTCACCTGTTGTGCGGTATTGTAATGATCCCAGCCGATGACGCGCGGATCCAGGATGCGCGAGGTGGACGCGAGCGGATCCACGGCAGGATAGATGCCCAGCTCCGCAATGGCGCGAGAAAGATTTGTCGTAGCGTCCAAGTGCGCGAACGCCGTCGCCGGCGCAGGGTCCGTGTAGTCATCCGCCGGCACGTAAATGGCTTGTACTGACGTGATGGAGCCTTTCTTCGTTGAAGTGATGCGTTCCTGGAGTTCACCCATCTCCGTGGCCAAGTTCGGCTGGTAGCCTACCGCCGAAGGCATACGTCCCAAAAGGGCCGAAACTTCGGAGCCAGCCTGTGTGAACCGGAATATGTTGTCGATGAACAGGAGCACATCTTGGTTTTCTTCGTCGCGGAAGTACTCAGCTACCGTAAGGCCCGTCAGCCCGACGCGCAGTCGCGCGCCTGGCGGTTCGGTCATCTGCCCGTAAATCAGCGCGCATTTCGATTTTCTCCAGTCGCGCGGGTCCACGACCCCAGACTCCTGCATTTCCAGCCACAGGTCGTTACCCTCGCGCGTGCGCTCCCCTACGCCGGCAAACACAGAGACGCCGCCGTGCTTCATGGCGATGTTATTAATCAGCTCCATGATGATGACGGTTTTGCCGACGCCTGCTCCGCCGAACAGCCCGATCTTCCCGCCGCGGAGGTACGGCTCTATCAAATCGATCACCTTGATGCCCGTCTCGAACATCTGGAGCTCTGTGGATTGCTCCTCAAACGACGGCGCCGGGCGATGGATGGGATACCGCTTTTCGGTCTCCACCGGGCCCATCCGGTCCACAGGTTCCCCAATCACGTTCAGCACGCGGCCCAACGTCTGCTTCCCAACCGGCACCGAAACCGGCCCGCCCAAGCTGGTGGCTTTCATGCCTCGAACCAGCCCTTCGGTGGGCTGAAGCGCAATGGTTCGTACGCGCCCTTCGCCGAGGTGCTGCGCCACTTCCACGATAATGTTCACGGGCTGAGGGACATGGAATCCCTCGCTGGTAATTCGTATCGCCGTGTAGATCAGTGGGATCTGGTTTTCAGGAAACTGGATGTCAACTGCGGGTCCGGCCACCTGGACCACGCGTCCCACCACATTGGCTGTAGAAGTATCCATATAAGATCCTTATTCAAGAGCGGCGGCGCCGCTCACCACCTCAATGATTTCCTTAGTAATGCTGGCTTGGCGCACCCGGTTCATGTATAGCGTCAGCTTTTCAATGACTTCTCCGGCATTTGTGCTCGCCGCGTCCATAGCGGTCATGCGCGCCGCCTGTTCGGCGGCCGTGGACTCAATCAAAGCTTGGTAAACCGCCACTTCCACATAGCGCGGCAGCAATGCTCCCAAAAGCTGTTCCGGTGGCTGCTCCATCAAATACTCGCGCGTCTCGCCGGATCGTTCCGGAACCGCCATAGGGAGGATGCGGGACACTGTTAGCTTTTGCGCCACCACGCTTTTGAACTCGTTGTAAATCAGGTACACAGCATCCACTTCCGCGGCGGCGAAACGCTGAATCAAACGTCCGGCCACAGCTTGAGCGTCCGCGTATGTGGGCTTATTCGCAATGCCTGTCCACTCCGCAGTGACCGTAACATTGCGCTTACGGAAGAAATCCCGCCCTTTACGCCCCACCAGGATCATCTCTACGGGTTGCCCGGCATGCTCTTCCAGAAATCGCTGCGCTGCTTTGATCAGGTTTGCGTTGAATGAGCCTGCCAGCCCGCGGTCGGCAGTCACAAGCACCAGCTGGATGCGCTTCTCTTCACGTTGGTCAAGAAGCGGATGCAGCGGACCTCCTTCCGGGTTTTGAGGCGCGGCGGCGGCTACATCCGCAAGCATCGCCTCCATCATCCGCGCGTATGGCCGCGCCGAGAGTACGCGATCCTGAGCCCGGCGCAGCTTTGCAGCCGAGACCATTTTCATGGCCTTCGTGATTTGCTGCGTGTTCTTGACCGACCGGATGCGCCGGCGTATGTCGATCAGGCTAGGCATGGTTTACGCCTTTTCCAGTCCCTCGGCGACGAAGCGCTGCTTGAACTCTTTCAGCGCCGCGTGCATCCTCGCACGCAGGTTATCGTCCAGAATCTTCTTTTCGCGGATGTCCGCCAGGATCTGTGGATGCGAATTATCCAGAAAACGATACAGCTCCTCTTCGAATTTCTGGCAGGCTTCTACCGGCAGATCGTCGAGGTACGCGTTCGTGCCCGCAAAAATGATCATGACCTGTTTTTCCACCGGCAAAGGGGAGAACTGAGCCTGCTTGAGGATCTCCACGAGACGGCGTCCACGGTTGAGCTGCGCCTGCGAAGCTTTGTCAAGGTCGGAGCCGAACTGCGCAAAGGCGGCAAGCTCGCGGTACTGCGCAAGGTCGATGCGGAGCGTTCCCGCCACCTGTCGCATGGCTCGAATCTGCGCGCTGCCGCCGACACGGCTCACCGAGAGGCCAACGTTCACGGCTGGCCGCACATTGGAGTTAAACAAATCGGACTCCAAATAGATTTGTCCGTCTGTGATCGAGATCACATTGGTCGGAATATAGGCGGATACGTCGCCCGCCTGCGTTTCGATAAACGGCAGCGCAGTAAGCGAACCGCCGCCGTTTTCCTGATTCAACTTTGCGGCTCTCTCCAAAAGCCGGCTGTGGAGGTAAAAGACGTCACCCGGGTACGCTTCGCGCCCTGGCGGACGGCGTAATAACAACGAGATCTCGCGGTATGCGGCAGCGTGTTTGGAGAGGTCGTCATATACGCAAAGCGCATGCATGCCCTTATCGCGGAAGTACTCGCCCATCGCACAACCGGCATAAGGGGCTATATATTGCATGGGCGCCGGGTCGGAGGCGGTGGCCGCCACTACAATCGAGTACTCCATCGCGCCGAAATCCTCCAGCGTTTTCACCACCTGCGCCACGGTAGAACGCTTCTGGCCGATCGCGACGTAAATGCAGATGACGTTCTGGCCTTTCTGGTTGATGATGGTGTCGAGCGCAATGGCGGTCTTGCCGGTTTGACGGTCCCCAATGATCAACTCGCGCTGCCCGCGGCCAATCGGGATCATGCTATCAATTGCTTTGATGCCCGTTTGCAATGGTTCTTTGACGGGCTGGCGGTCGATCACGCCCGGAGCCAGCCGTTCAATCGGGTTGTACCCCGCCGGTTCGACAGGACCTTTCCCATCAATGGGCTGCCCAAGAGCGTTGACTACGCGGCCAATCAAATTCTCGCCCACCGGCACGGACATGATGCGCCCCGTGCGGCGCACCTCATCTCCTTCCTTGATTTCCGCATAATCTCCGAGCAGGACGGCTCCGACCTGATCCTCTTCCAGATTCATTGCGATCCCGGACACGCCGTGCGGGAACTCGATCAGCTCGCCGGCCATGACCAGCTCCAGCCCGTGGATGCGCGCGATACCGTCACCCACCGATATCACCGATCCCGTTTCGGAGATGTTGACTACTTTATCGTAATTCTCAATCTCACTACGGAGTACGCTAACGATTTCGTCCGCTCGAATGTGAGCCATGATTCCTACCTGAGATTTATTCCGTTTCCATGCGGCGGCGTAACGCTTCCAGCTGACCGCGCACGCTGCCGTCGTAAGTCACTGAACCGATCCGAGCCACTGCCCCGCCTAGCAATTCGTGAGCGACGGAAAAGCCCGCGCGGACACGCTTGCCCGTCAGCGCTGACAGTCCACTCTTCAGCCTTTCCTTCTGCGCCTCACTTAACGGCTGCGCAGCAAGAATGTCCACGCGCATAAGCCCCATCTGCTCATCCAGTTGCGTCTCAAAAGCTTCGCGCATGCCAGCTAAAAGATTTAGTCGGCGATGGTCAGTCACCAAAAATAAAAAATTGCGCACAAGCGGGGCAAAACCGGCTGATTCCGCGATGCGTCGGATAAGCGCGCGCTTCCGCGCGCCTGGGACCGCAGGAGACAAGAGAATGGTTTTCAGTTCTCCAGATTGGCGGTACAGGACTTCAAATTCCGAAACCTGCGCGAGGGCCTCCTCTGGCGACACGCCCGATCCAGGATGCGCCACCAACTGCGCCAGAGCTTTTGCATACCGGATCGCCACTGCATTGGCCATGGCTCAGTGCACCTCCGGTCTTGTGCGGCCACTTTCGATTTCCGCCGCAAAACGATCTACCAGGCGAGCTTGGAGGTCGGGGGTCATGCGCTTCTGCACTTCTTGGGCAGCTTGTTGAACGGTAAGCCGCGCAAAAAACGTCTTCAGCTCCATGCGCGCCGCCTTGGCGGCTGACGCCACCTCTTGCTCGGCCTGCTTCCGCAACTTCTCGATCGCCAGCGAAGTATCGGCGCGAATGCGTTCAGCCTCACGTTGCATTTCTAGCGCCGCAGCTTGACGGAGAGAGCTGATTTCGACATCCAACTGCCCGATGCGCCGCTCGATTTCCGCCGCTCTAGCTTCAGCCTGGGCTTTGATAGCCGCCGCCTCTTGAATGCTCTTCTGAATCGCTTGGCTGCGGTTCCGGAAAAACGCAGGCGCGTGTTTCCCGATCAGGTACCCCAACGCTCCGGCCAGGATGGCAAAATTGACGATCTTCCACAACAACTCATCGGTGGAACTTCCCCCCTCATGGCCGGCGCCGAACAGGTTGGCAGCCACGCACAGTAACAAGAACAGCGTCTTCACGCCACCCTCCCCATTACCATGCGCTCGACAATGCGGTTCGCCAGGCGCTCGCTCTCAGCCCATAGAGCCGCCCTTGCGGATTCCGCTTCCCGTGCAATTTGCTTCCGCGCCTCCTCAATCTCCGCACGCACGCTCACTTTAGCTTCCGCAAGAGCCCGCGCGTGTTCTTCTAACAACTTCTTGCGTAATTCCTCATGTTCTCGCGCAATGTCCGCGCGGGTTGCGCGGAGGGCTTGCTCGTAGTCCGCCGCCAGCTTCGCTGCCTTTGCAGAGCTTGCCTCAGCCGCTTCTCTCGCTCCCTGCGTCGCAGCGCGCCGCTCAGCCAGCACCCTCTCGAGAGGCTGGAAAAACATCTTTCTTAAATAAAAGTGCAGGACAAGCACGAGAAACAAAGTGGGTAGAGCTCTCAGCAGAATTCCACCCAAGGCGTTTAATGTTGCGTCCATCGCTGTTGGTTATGCTAGGCACCCGACAAAGACGCCGACGGCTTCGCGAGGGGCTCTAAACACCCGACGCTACCACACTTTCAGGCTTCCCTGCAACTTTGCGAAGCCGCCTCCATCCCTTTTATAAAGGTCATAGAATGTCGTCCTTTGCGAACACTAATCCTCTCTTGGAATATCGCTTCCAAGTCCCCTTCGACCGGATCCACGCCGCACACGTTGAACCGGCTATTCAAACGCTTCTTCAAGATGCGCGCAACCGCTTAGAACGCATCGCTTCCGATCCTGCGCCCCGGACGTGGGCAAACACTATGGCTGCGCTCGACGAGTTAACCGAGCGTCTCGATTACGCCATGAGCATCGTGCGCCATTTGGAGTCCGCGGCTACCTATCCGGAGCTTCGAGAAGCCTATAACGCCATACAGCCTGCGGTAAGCGAATTCTACGCCAGCATTCCACTCCATGATGGACTGTGGAAGGCTGTCAAGAACTACGCTTCCACTCCGGAAGCGCAATCGCTGACGGGCGCGCGGCGGCGATTCCTGCGCAAAACCCTCGACTCTTTTCGTCGCCATGGCGCCGATCTGCCTCCGAAGAGCAAGCGGCGGTTGCAGGAAATCGAAATCGCGCTCGCCGAGGCGACCACCAAGTACTCTCAAAACGTTCTCGATTCGACGAACGCTTTCGAGCTGGTCATCACTGAGCCAGAGCGTCTCGCCGGTTTGCCCGCATCAGCGCGCGAAGCGGCGCGGGAAAGCGCCAAGTCCAAAGGCGTCGCGGGTTGGCGATTTACGCTACAACAGCCGAGCTACACCTCGTTAATGACTTACCTCGATGACGCCTCCCTGCGCGAACGCTGTTACCGAGCCCATGTGACGCGCGCTACGGAGCAGGAACGGGACAACCGGGCGCTCGTCGCCCGAATTCTCGAGTTGCGGCGCGAGCAGGCTGCGCTGCTGGGCTTTCGCCATTTTGCGGATTTCGCACTCGAGGACCGCATGGCGAAAACAGGCGAGCGGGCATTGCGGTTCTTAGAAGACTTAAAAGCTCGCACCGTATCTCGATTCCACGCCGAAAATGAGGAGTTGCTTGCTTTCCGTCGCAGCCTGGAAGGGCCCGCTGCGCCGCCGCTTCAGCCCTGGGACACGGCTTACTACGCGGAGAAACTACGCCAGAAACGGTATGGCTTTGACGAAGAGCAACTCCGGCCCTATTTCCCTGCGCCGAAGGTTATGGAAGGCATGTTTTCCATTTTCTGCCGCTTATTCGACATCCGGCTGGAGGAGAAACCCGGCGTGCCTTCGTGGGATCCCCAAGCGACCTACTACGAGATCTATGACGCGCCTAGCGGTGAATTTCTCGGCGGCTTCCACGCCGATCTGTATCCGCGCGAAAACAAACGCGATGGCGCCTGGATGGACTCGCTCATCACCGGCGTTTTACGCGGCGGGCGGTTAGAGCCTCACTTAGGGCTGATATGCGGAAACTTGACCCCGCCGGTGGGCGCTAAGCCGGCTCTTCTTACACACCACGAAGTCGAAACTGTTTTCCATGAATTCGGTCACCTTTTGCACCACTGCTTGAGCCGCGTTGAGATTCGTTCCCTTGCTGGAACAAACGTGGCCTGGGATTTCGTTGAGCTCCCTTCTCAGATTCTGGAAAACTGGTGCTGGGAACGGGAAGCGCTCGACGCTTTCGCGATACATTTTGCCACCGGCGAGCCTATCCCCGCCGAATTGTTCGAGAAAATGCGCCGGGCGCGGATCTTCCGGGCCGCCAACGCGCAGATGCGCCAGCTAGGCTTTGGAATTGTGGATTTGCTCCTTCACACGGTCTATTCACCCGAGAAGGACGGCGACGTCATATCCTATTCCCGCCGTATCCTCGAGGAATTCTCTCCCACACCGCTGCCGCCGGAACATGCCATGCTGGCGAGCTTCTCGCACTTGTTTTCAAATCCCCTCGGTTATGCCGCAGGCTATTACTCGTACAAATGGGCGGAGGTTCTGGACGCCGACGCCTTCACGCGTTTCGCGAGGGAGGGGCTTTTCAACCCCGCGGTGGGCCGCGAATTCCGCCGCCAGATCTTGGAGCGCGGCGACAGCGAAGATCCGGCGGAGCTGTTTCGCTCCTTTATGGGTCGAGACCCGGATATGACTGCGCTGCTGCGACGCCTAGGCCTGGATCAGTAGCCTCCTCTCCGCGCCCGCAGCGCCGCTTCGTCCGGTTCGATCACCAAGTCGCTCCCTGTGTCACGGATGGCCAGGGGCACGACGCCAGGCATCGCTCGAAAGGGCGCTGTCCGGTCATTACCGAAAATGGCAAGGTTCCAGCGTCCTTCTTTGTCCTGGAAGAGCGTGCTGTGGCCCCCATGCGGAACTCCTACGCGCCGACGGCTGTAGGGTCCCATCAGGGTTTTCGATACGGCATACATCATGTCGTAGGTGCCATCTTCACGGTTTCCACCTCCGTTCCACTCAGCCGCCAGCACTACATACCAGGAGTGAATTTTGCGGAGGAAGATGCCCTCATAGCCGACCTGCTCGCCGTCCACCGTTTTCAATTCGACGATCTCTCCGTCGAATCCATCCATGCGCTGGTTCAGTTTCCGCAAAAAGCGGCCTTGCCAGATCAGATACACTGCGCCATCTTCGTCTTGAAACAGAGAAGCGTCGATATACTGGCTGACGAGAGGCTGGTTCCCTTGGTAAGCCGGCACATAAGGGCCCTCGGGACGACCAGTGGCGCTTTTCAGCAGGCCTATGCCTAACTTGCGGCTGACACACCAAGCAATCCAGTAAGCACCGTTGAAGTAATGTATTTCCGGCGCCCACAAAAGCCGCTGTGGATCCTTGTTGTACCAAAGTTTCGGATCTGTGGAGTCCAGGACAAAGGCGGGTTTCAAGTACTCGAACCGCTTCAAATCCGGCGAGCGCCAGAGGTGAATCGCATCAAGGTTCCCTGAGGTGCCGGTCATGTAGTACATCCCGTCGCCTCCTAACGTAATCGAAGTGTCCCGAATCCAGGGGAAAGGAACCCGCTGTCCCGGCGGCCTATCCATCGGGATCGGCTTTGAGAAGCCCACCCCACGCTCGTAGATATGCCTCGAGTCGGGGCGCAGAAGAAAGCCTTGAGGCTGATACCGCACAGGAGGATCCGGCCGGTCGAAGTCAAACCCAATGGGCCAAATCGCTCGCGAGGCGTCCACTCGCTCTACGGGGAAGGCTCCGGGCCTTAGCCGAAAAACGCCGCGAGTGTCGGTGCACGAGTAAGTCGCCCACAGCGCGCCTTTAGAATCCCGAAACACGGTTGTGTGCCCTGCGTGCGGAAACGCCAAGTATCGTACGTCGCGAAACCCCGAGTCAGGGCGCGTGGAAACAGCGACAAACGTATCATCCGTCCCTCCTGGCAGCCCTGTCCTTCCCAGCTCGCCATGCCGCAAACGACGTTCCGCGACGAACAGGTGGTAGTAACCGTCGATCTTTGTAAGAAAGGCGCCATGCATGCCTACGCTTCGGAGCGGGCCTTCCAAGGGCTGAATCACCGTTTTAGGCTCAGCAGCCAGTCCGCTCATGGGATCTGGTTTCATCCGCGCCACCTCGCCCGCTCCCATCACCCAGTAAAAGGTTCCGTCGTCGTCCCGAAACAGAGAAGGATCCTCGCCTCGCGCGGTGATCCGCGCCTGGGTGAAGCGGCTCGTGGCCAGTGGGCCGTCCTCAAAGCGCAGCAGTACGGTCCCCCCACCCTCCAAGCCGGCGGTCAACCAAAAATGTCCTTCCAAATAGTGAATTTCCGGACCGCGCACCCGGCTTGATGGCAACCGTACCGTGCGAACCTTTTCCCATCGCCGCAGGTCCGCCGAGCGCCAGATGTCGATGCCGTCCGAAAATGCAGGACCTCCAGGTCCACAGGCTGAACCCGTCATGTAGTAAGCCTGATCCCGGCCCACGGTGATGCTGACGTCCGTCAGCGGAATATCCAGCAACGGAGTGAGTGGCGTTGCGTCCTCCCGAGGCGCAAGGGCGGCGTACTCACGAATCACTCCATGTTGCCCGAAAGCAAGACCGCACAAAAGCGGCACGCATATCACTCGCACCGAAACCATATTCCAACAGTGTAAATCTGCAACGCGCACCTTGCCTGGACAAAGGCGGCGTGATATGTTGTTCGGTGCGGCTGGGTCTGTTTTGGGTCCAGCATTTGGGTCGCGAGGTGAGATATGTCGCGGTTTTTTGGGCTCGTGGTTTGTCTTTCCGGCGTGCTTGTCTGGGGGCAGGAGTCCCGGGGCACCATCGCCGGAGTGGTTATGGATTCGCAGAGCGCAGGCATCCCCAAGGCGCGGGTGATCATCACCAATGTCGACACCGGCGTCGACACCGTCTTGGAGACCAATGAGCGTGGAGCGTACGTAGCTCCTCTGCTGTTGCCTGGCAATTACCGCATTGCCGCCGAGCATGAGGGATTTAAGAAATTCACAAGGGATGGCGTCACCCTGAGCGTGAATGACAATCTCCGCATAGACATTCAGCTTGAACTCGGCGCGGTGAGCGAGACGGTGACGGTTACGGATTCCGCACCGCTCGTAGAATCCACCAGCGGCAACATGGGCATGCTGGTGGGCGCCAAGGAAGTCACCGAGCTTCCGCTGGCGCATGGCAACCCGTACGCCTTAATCAGTCTGGCGCCCGGCACAACCTTTGAGGGAGATCCGCTGCTGAACCGCCCTTACGAGCCTACACATATCGTCAGCTACAGCATGAGCGGCAGCATCGCCGGTACGACCGACATCACTCTGGATGGCGTGTCGAACACGTCACGGAGCGGCGCCGGACAAATCGCGGCCGGATATGTCCCCCCTCCGGACGCAATCGGCGAAATGCGGATCGAAACCAGCTCGTTCGATGCGCGCGCGGGTCAGACTTCCGGAGGACTGGTCAATATCAGCTTGCGGTCCGGCACTAACAAGCTACGAGGCAACTTCACGTTTACGAAGATGAAGCCGGAGTGGATGGCCAACACTTGGTTCGGCAACCGCAACGGAACTCCCCGCGGAGACTTCGACTACAACCGCTGGAGTGCATCCGCAAGCGGTCCCGTCGTGCTGCCAAAGTTGTACAACGGCCGCAACCGCACCTTCTTCATGTGGGCTTACGAAGCTCTGAACGATCAGCGCCCCCGAGGCGGCACGACTCTAACCGTACCTACCGCCGCGCAACGGCAGGGGGATTTCTCGGAACTGCTCGCCCTGGGGGCCAACTACCAAATCTATGATCCCGCCACGCGCCGGCGCGAAACCGGCAGCAGCACCCGCTACCGCCAGGACCCCTTCCCGAACAACATCATTCCGAGCACACGCTTCAACCCCGTCGCCATGAAGGTGATGGAGTATTTCCCGCTGCCGATCAATGAAGGCACGACCGCTGATCATCGGAATAATTACCCGAAGCCCAATTCTCCCGAAGTGGCGGACTACTTCACGCATACCGTTCGGGTGGACCACAACTTCAACTCCTCTAACCGTCTCTACGTGAGGGGCAACGGTTATGTTCGCGACACCCGACGGAACGATTACTTCGAGACTCGCGCCACGGGCTTGCGCGAACAATATCATCCCATTGGCGGCTCGCTGGACGATGTCTTCACCATTTCGCCATCCTTCGTTCTGAATCTGCGCTATGGTTACACGCGATTTACGCGAGAAACGACGCCGCTGCACGGGCGGAACTTCGACCTCACCACCTTAGGTTTTCCCAAGTCGTTTGCGAGTCTTATCAGCCCCGACAAAAGCGAGTTCCCTGCTTTTGAGTTCAGCCAGTATTTCAATACCGTCCGCACGGGGGAGGCGCGCTACATGGATACCCACTCCGTGGTTGCGGCTTTAACCAAATTGCGCGGCAGCCATACTGTTGATTTCGGCTTTGAAGCGCGAGCTTATCGTCACAACCAGTACGCAGGCGATACGGCGCGCAGCGGGCGCTTCATTTTTGATCCTACGTGGACACGTGGTCCGCTGGACAACTCGACAACGGCGCCCATCGGGCAAGGTTGGGCGTCGTTTTTGCTGGGGCTGTTCAACGCAAGTGGGTACGTTTCCCGCCCGGCCGATTTCGCGGAACAGTCCACCGTTTGGTGCGGTTACGTTCAAGATAGCTGGCGCATGCGGCGAAACCTAACGATCAATGTGGGGCTTCGGTACGAACTCGAAGGTCCATTAACGGAGCGCTACAACCGCTCGATCCGCAACTTCGATTCCAGCATCGTTTTACCCATCGAAGCTCCCGCCAAAGCGGCATACGCTGCTAGTTGGGCGGCGAATCCCACGCTCGAACTTCCGCCGGATCAGTTTCAAGTTCGGGGCGGCGTGGTTTTCGCCGGCGTCAATGGTCAGCCGCGGGAGTTGTGGGCCCGCGACTCTAACAATTTCGCCCCGCGGGTAGCCATCGCTTACAGCCTCACCAAGCAAACCGTCGTCCGAGCCGGCTACGGCATTTTCTTCGGTCCGCTCGGTATGCGCCGTACGGATGTGCTGCAAAACGGCTTCTCCCGTAACACGCCGCTCGTTCCCACCAAGGACAGCGGTCTTACCTTCTACAGCACGCTTTCAAATCCCCTCCCCGACGGGATTCTCGAGCCGGTGGGATCGGCGCTGGGCCCAATGACCGATGTGGGCAGCAATTCCATCACGTTCTTCAACCCCGAGCCCAAAGCCAGCTACAACCAGCGCTGGCAGCTTAGCATCCAGCGCCAGCTCGGCGGCAGCAATATGATCGAGATCGCCTATGTGGGAAACCGTTCCACCAAGCTGGAGATTAACCGTGACCTGAACGTGGTGGGCAATCAATTGTTGTCACGCAGTCCGTTCTTCGATCCGCAGCGGGTCAACTATTTGACCGCCAACATTCCCAATCCGTTCCGGGGGCTGGAAGGCGTGAGCGGGTCGCTCGGCACGAACAACAATATTTCCCGCGAAAATCTTCTGAAACCCTTTCCGCAGTTCAGCGCCGTCAACACCGGTTTCACGCAAGGTTATTCGTGGTATCACTCCCTGCAAGCGCGGGGCACACGCCGGGTGGGATCTCGGGTGAGCATCAACGCCTCGTTTACCTGGTCCAAGAACATGCTCGCCAACAATTTTTTGAACCCAGGGGACCCGCTGCCCTATCGAAGCCTTTCCGGCGCTGACCGTCCTTTCCGGATCACCAGCTCCGTCCTCTACCAAGCGCCTTTCGGTCGCCGCGGAACGCTGCTGCGCAAGATCCCGCGCTGGCTGGACATGGGCGTTGGAGGCTGGCAGATTTCCGCCATGTACATTTATCAGTCTGGCGTTCCGCTGGCGTGGCAGGATGTAATCTTCTTCGGAGACCCGGACGACATCCGCAAGGGCCCGCGCACGGTGGACCGCTGGTTCAACATCGACGCCGGGTTCACGCGTAACTCCGCCACCCGCCCCTCGTATCACTATCGGACGTGGCCGTTTTATTTGTCGAGCCTGCGCAGAGACGCTTCCAACAATGTGGATTTGTCGATCAATAAGCGCTTCCGGCTAAGCGAGCGCGGTGCGGAATTCCAGATCCGCGGTGAGGCGCTTAACGCGTTCAATCACCCTATGTTCGCCGCTCCGAACATGGACCAGTTCAGTACAGCTTTCGGCCAAGTCACCGCCACGGCGAACTACCCACGCCAGATTCAGGCGGTATTTCGCATTAGCTTCTAAGCGGCGCCGTCACGCGCCCGGCGCGCCTCAAAAGGTTAGCTTTAGTGCGAACTGCAAGACCCGTGGCAGCGCGGCCGTGCTGCTGATCTGACCAAACTGGAGGCTGCCGGCGGCCGTATTGGGCAAACCCAGGTGCGCCCGATTGGTTGCGTTGAAGAATTCAGCTCGGAACTGAAGTTCCGTCTTTTCCCGGAGACGCGTGTTTTTCACCAGAGACGCATCCAGGTTTGCCAGCGCAGGGCCGCGGACATCCGGTAACGTTCGTGAAACATTGCCGAATGAGAACGCCGGTGGAATGGTGAACTGCGAGATGTCGAACCACCGAGCCACTTTCTCACCGCGACTTCGCGAACTCGTGATGTGTGCGCTCACGCCCGTGCTGTTCGGCCGGTTCCCCCCTCCGGTTATCGGCGCCGACAGCGAAAGCGGATAGCCGGAACGATAGGTAAGGATGCCGCCCAGCTGCCACCCGCTGAGCAACTTTCCTCTAACGCCCCGAAAGCCGTTAAGAAGCGGCCGTCCTTGGCCGAATGGAAGGTCTACGACGCTGCTGACCGTGAGCGCCTGCGCTTGATCCATCTCTGAAAGACTTCGCTCTGCACGGAGATTGTACCAGTCCTGGACGCCCGTGCCGCTTGCTTGAAGTCCGAGTCCGGTGAGCGAGTTCACGGCGTCGGTAATCAGCTTGCCCGCCGTGTAGGAAACCAGGAAGGTATAGCCGTGGGAAAAGCGCTTCTCCACTTTCATTTGCAGCGAGTGGTATACGGAGTCGGCCGAGCCGGAATTGATCACGTTGACGCCGTTGAATTGCGGGTACGGCAGCAACAACTGCCGGCGTGTCACCTGCGGCTGGGCCAAGGCGCCTACCGTTATCGTCCCCGCAAAGGGATTGTCCACCAGTTGCTGAAGCGCGGCGCCCAGTGAAAGGTAGCGCGGATCGAGCGTATCGCGTTGATATCCCCGGGCGAGTTTGACGCCGCGGCTAGCGGCATACGCGGCTTCCACAAGCAGCGTGCCGCCAAACTGATGCTGAAGACTGGCGTTCCATTGTGCGGTGTAAGGCGTGCGCGCTGCATAATCCCACGTTCGCACCTCCTGTCCGAGCAGGGTAGCAGCTCCGGCGCTACTCCCGGTGGGCTTCACGAGGCCATCGGGAAACGGATTGCTCAGGTATCGAAACGGCTTCAGCCCGTCCAGCGACCCCACAAATGGCGTGGTAGCTACGAATCCTGTTCCAAGCACCGGGGTGTAGGCGTTCAGGTCGTTATTCGTCTCCAGGGGAGAGTAAAAAACTCCAAATCCAGCTCGAAACACGGTTTGCGGAAGAAACGTATACGCCAATCCCACCCGCGGCGAGAAATTGTTCTTATCCCAATCATAGACATACCGGGAGGGAGTGTCGACAGTCGGGAAACGCAGTCCGCCCTTGAGGTTTGGGAAAGCGGCGTTTTTGGCAGGGCTTGGAATATCGAAGTCAAACCAAGCCAGTTGCTGTCGGCGCTCTGTATATGGACTTTCGGTTTCGTACCGGACGCCCAGGTTCAACGTAAGGCGCGAAGAGATTTTTATGTCGTCTTGCAAATACCCCGCGTAATACCAGTTTTGAAGCGAGACGCCCGGGATGGAGTTCACGGATCCGCTGGCTGCTACGCCCAGCAGTAGCGTGGCGACGCCATTGCCCGCATTGGCGGTGAACACGTTGGGATTGGGCCCGCGCGTGAATGGCCGGGTTGAGGAGTACGTGCCGCCACCGTTCGAAATGACAAACAGGTTGTTCCGGCGCAAGCGCAGGTCGGCTCCCATTTTGAGGATGTGACGCCCCGCATTCTTCGTCACTGAAGGCAGCAAGCTGTGTGTGTCCTGCCCGGTCTTCAGATAGGTTCCACCGCCCATAGCACTGTATCCCTCAACGCTAATGACCGGGAAAACCGGAATCTGGAAATTTCTGACCGTCGCCTCGGGCAGCCCGAGTTTCGTTTGATCGAACCCAAAACTCCGCGTGGCGCGCGACCAGTAGAAGCGTGCAAAGCCGTAGCGGACGTCCAAAAGCGTGTTTGGGCTCAACGTGATGGTGTTGTCCAAAGCCGCCGTATAGTAGTGGAAAACAATGTCTCCATTGGCCCCTACGCCCGGCGTAGCCTCATTGTTGAAGTGGTCTGGCTGATGAAGGAGCGTGCGCGTGACCCCCAAGCGGCCGAATATCCGCCAGGAATCCTTTAGACTGTGATCGAGGCGCGCCCCTCCCGAGTCTTTGTTGATCCGCCGCGCGGCGTTGCTGACAAAGTTGTTGGTTGCAGTGAAGGGATCACCCGCTGTATTCGGCGCAGGATAAAACTTGACGAGGTTGACGCCCACAGGATCCAGCCGGGTCGGGGGGATGACATTGCCTGGAAACGGGTCGCGAACGAATTGTCCTGCTTGTGCAGGATTCGCCCGCGTCGTCACCGGATCGTAAATTTGGATCATCTGGCCGGTGTTCGTCAGGGTCTGGGTGAAGTTCCCGGAACGTTCCAGGGCGCTTGGCGCCGTAGTGATGTATACGTCCCCACGCCTCCATCGAGTCCCTTCATAATCAATGAAGAAAAACGTCCGGTTCCGCCCGTTATAAATCTTCCCCAGGGAAACGGGCCCCCCCAGCGTGCCGCCAAACTGGTTCATTCGGAAAGGCGGGGTGTCTTTTCCGGCGCGTTTGTTGAAAAAGTCGTTAGCGTCCATCGCGCTGTTTCGGAAAAACTCGAACAGCGAACCGTGAAACTGATTCGTGCCGGAGCGAGTGGAAACGTTGATTACGCCGCCGCCAAACCGCCCCCATTCCGCCGACATAGCGTTGCTTTGAACCTTGAACTCCTGCGTGGAATCCACCGAGGGCACATGAGTGAATAAGTTCAAAAACCCGGTCGTGGATGGCACGCCGTCCACCATGACTTCGTTGGTTCGCGCCCGGCCGCCGTTCACCGAAAACACGTTGTCATCGAAGGTTCCCACGGATATGTCGCCGAATTGACCGTTCGAGGACGCGGTAGTGAGGACGCCGGAAGTCAGCTGCACCAGCCGGAAAGCCATGCGTCCGTTGAGCGGCATTTGAAGGATCGTCCGGTTGTCGATCACCTGCCCGAGAGCCGACGTCTCTTGATCCAAAAGGGGAGCTGGGGCGGCAACTTCCACGGTCTGCGTGGCGTCGCCTACCTGGAGAACAAAATCGATTCTTGCGACCTGGTCGACCTGGAGTTCAATTTCCGGGCGCACCATCGGCTTGAATCCCTGTTTTTCCGCTGTTATCCGGTACTTGCCTGGCGGCAACAGCGGCACGACGTAATTCCCCGCGTCGTTGGATTGGGTTTCGCGCACCAGTCCGGTGCCGCTCTGCACAACCCGTATGGAAGCTTGCGGCACCACGGCGCCCGAGGGGTCCGTAATCGTGCCGGTGATTTGTGCTGAAGTGGATTGGGCGAAGGCCGCGGGCTGCATCGCCAGCAAACCTCCGATGAACCAGGCAATGTATGCAACGCTACGAGTTTTCATAGACATCTCCTGAACTTCAGGCCACACCAGTTTCAAGCGGGCTTTACCCGCCCAAAGGTTTTCCGTAAAATCTCGTTCAACTTGTCCAAATCCTGGCCTACGCCGCTGGCGGTCTTGATAATGTTTCGGTCCACCGTCCAGTTCCGCTCATACCAGGTGCAGGCTTCAAAAGTATCATTGTGTTCTCGCATCCACCGGCGCAGTTGCATGCGGAAGTGCTCTAGCGTAGCCCGGTGCGAGCGTTCGCCAGATAGATCTCTTGTCTGCCATGGATCCCTGCGGTGGTCAAACAGCAGCTCTTTGCCGTCCGAGCGGTAAATGGCGTAAGTGTAACGGTTATCACGCATAGCTCGCCATTCCGAGCCATCCCGCCATGCCGCGGTGGTTCCCATGCCTTGCAAGTATGCAGCTTCCGGAGTCCGCGTGGTCTTGCCCATCAAATAACTGGAAAAATCCGTACCCTCGACGGCGCGGGGAACGGGCAATCCCAGAAGTCCCAGCAGAGTCGGCATGATATCCGGCGAATGGAAGCAGGCGTCCGACACCGAGGGCTTGAGACGAGCCGGCCACCGGATCAAGAATGGGACCCGGGCGGCTTCTTCATAAAAGATGTTTTTCGCTCGCCGCCCGTGAGCGCCGAACATCTCCCCATGGTCGGAAGTGAACACCAAAATAGTGTCCTTGGCCACGTCCATCTCATCCAGGGCCTTCAGCAGCCGGCCGAGCGCCCGGTCAATGCTGCGCGTCTGGGCGTAATAGATGCGCATAGCCTCCGGAAGTTGCGCTATGAACTCCGGACTCATCCGCGCCCAGTTGTCCGAGTGTGGGTCAGGCCCATCGGAAAAATTCGCCGGGCGTGAAAACTTCGCCATGCCCAATGCCTTCAGATCATCCGGGGGCACGTTTTTCGGAGTCCACGGGTCGTGTGGAGGACCCCACAGCAGAAATGTGGCGAATGGCTGGGGTTGGCGGATGGCTTGGCGCATCCAGTTTATCGCCATATCCGTTTGCGAGTCCGGCTCGTAACCGGCGTGCGTAAGCCGCTCGGGCGTGTCGCGAAAGTAAGGGGCGTCGTAATAGTTGTGGTTGAAGTTATACGCCGCCCAAAAACCATCGAAGCCCAGACGGTAAGGGCCGGGCGGCACGAACCCGTTCTCCGTCCGGTCATGGCCGCCTAGCTGGTTGGCCCACAGATGCCACTTGCCAATCAGAGCCGTTTGATACCCAGCTCGGGTTAGGACGTGGCCAATGCACTCGTGTTCAGGGCTCAGGCGCAGCTCGTTGATCACCATCCCCGTGCTCGAAGAGTACTTCCCCGTGTAAAGGGTAGCCCGGAATGGCGAACATAGGGGATGGGAACTCGTCGCCTGGCGGAAGTTGACCGACTGTTTGGCCAACCGGTCGATATTGGGAGTCTGCGCCAGCGGGTCGCCTGCGTACCCGCAAGACTGATAGCGTAACTGGTCCGCCACCACCACTACAAGGTTCGGACGCCTAGCAGGTTCCGCACCTGTGAGGGCGCTTATCATCGCCGCTTGTTGAAGAAAGCCCCTGCGGCTAAAAGAGCCTTGCCCGAGAAAATCTGGCTTCATGGATGCTTGCCTCCCGAAAGAAGGGTGTATAGTCCTACGTCGATGCTCCGTGGCCCTTTCTCCTTCTTCGCCCGGACGGCGATCACATTCGGCCCCTTTTTTAACCACGAAGCAAACTCGCTCACGTCGACGTGCGTGTAATGCCGTTTCGCTGCACGGGGATGGTGCGCTTGGTAAATTCGTGCGCCATTCAGGAACACTTCGCAGTCCGTGACGTTGTGAAACACCGTGAGAAATAACGGGGTTTCACTGACCGGGCTCGTGAATTCACGCCGCATCCACACTTGCGGCGTCTCCCACGGTGTGCCGCTGCGGAAACGACCGCCGTCATCGGTCCCGAAACCGCCTTCCCCTTGTTTCCACCGGGTGGTATCTGCGCCCGGCCGCTCCCAGCCAGCCGGAGGCTCCTCAAACGTGTACAGCCAGCTTTGAGGGTGAAAGGAAGAGTCTGGCGCAAGGACCTTTGCAAGCCCGGATTCTTTCTTCAGGCGGTCATGTAGAGCCAGCAGCTTGTGAGGTGAAAACTTGATCACCGCGCGGTCATATGTGAGCAGTCCATTCACTTCACCCTCCACATCTGTGGTCTGGGTATAAATAGCGGCTGACAGCCCTAAGCCCAGCATCCCGCGCAGCGCGCCGGTCACCCGCAAATACTCCTGCTCCAGCGCGGTGGTGTCGGCGAAACTCTGGTATCCCCAATTCTTGTCTGTCATCCAAAGATGCCCCTTCACCGGCAATCCCAGCCCCCCGTACTCTCCTACTACCGAAGCGCGCTTCGATTCCGGCGGTTCCATGCCCGGTCCCGTATAAACGTGCGCGTCGATGACGTCCCCCACGCCGCGATCGGTCCACCCGCTGGCTGCATCCACCAGCCGCGAAGGATCTAACTCCTTCACAAATTGCGTGATACGGGCAGTATCATATTGCCCCCAACCCTCATTAAAGGGCGCCCACATGCCGATAGACGGAAAGTGTCCGAGGTGCAGAACCATCTGCCTGAGTTCCTCTTCGAACAGCGCGGCAGATGTGGAATCCCGCATAGCATCGGGTTGTCCGGGGAGAATCCGCAGGCTATTGGGAACCCCACGGGGCAGGCATCCGCTCGGCATATCCTGCCACACCAGCAGGCCTAGACGATCACAATGATAATACCACCGGGCAGGCTCAACTTTTACATGCTTTCGCACCGCGTTGAAGCCTAGTTGCCGCGTGACCTCAATGTCGTACCGCAAGGCTTCATCGCTCGGCGCCGTATAAAGCCCGTCTGGCCACCAGCCTTGATCTAGCGGGCCAATGTGAAAATAGGGCCGTCCATTGAGTAGAATCCGCGTGTGGCCATGCTGATCCTGCCCCAGCGAGATTTTACGCATGCCAAAGTAACTGGACACTTCATCTAGTTTTGCTCGCCCGCTCCACAACGAAACTTTGAGGTCATACAAGTGGGGGCTTTCCGGTGACCATAATCTGGGGCTGGGTAAGGACAGTGAAAGCTTTTCGCCAGGCTTTCCCTCCGCTTGGGCTACTGCTTGCCCGCCATCCGTCGCTTCAGCTCGCACCCTCAAACCCTCGCTTGCGCCTGTGGTTACGACGGTAAGCAGCAGCCGGTTATGGTCGACGTCGGGCACAGGTGACAGGCGCCGAATCGAGGCTTTCGGAACCGGTTCCAGCCAGACCGTTTGCCAGATCCCTGTCACTGCCGTGTACCAGATTCCCTCCGGTTTCAACGACTGCTTTCCCCGAGGCTGGGTGTAAGAATCCGTCGGATCCCACACGGATACAACCAGTTCCTGCGAAGTGGCGGGAACCAAAGCGTCCGTGATGTCGAACGAAAAAGGGGTATAGCCACCCTTGTGCTCACCGACCTGTTTCCCGTTGACGGTCACGGTCGCCTGCCAGTCGACGGCGCCGAAGTGCAGGAGCAACCTGCCGTCGCGCCATGATGGCGGTATGGAAAAGCTACGCCGATACCAGAGCCTTTGGTCCGGCGTTACGGAGCGCCCCACCCCCGAGAGCGCCGACTCACAAGGGAACGGGACTAGAATCTTGCCTTCAAAACGCGTCGGACGCCCTGCTTCCCTGGGTGTGATCGCGTAATCCCAAAGCCCGTTCAGGTTTTGCCAGTTCCGGCGAACCATTTGCGGGCGCGGATACTCAGGCCAAACCTTGTCCGGAGTAATCTGTCGCGCCCAGCGGGTCATAATCCGCCCTTCAACCGGCTTCCATTCCATGTTCTGGGAAGTGGCTGTGGCGCAGTTTGCAGCCCTCAAGAACAGAGAGCAAGCGGCAGCCGCCAGGATCTTAGACCGTGTCATCATCATCCAAGAGTTTGCCTTGCTGGGAGGCCGGAATCAAGTTTGCTAACCGTGCGGAAATCGTCAACCGCTTTTCTTAACAATCCTCCAAGTGACGTTTCATCAATTGGTTCGCAGTTGACATCCCCTGTCGACGTTGCTTGGGAAGAATGCGGTGCTCGATGTGTTCGTAGGGCAGGAGCAACATATTGCTGAATGTACACCGCACCACGACTTGATAGGCCGCAGGGAACCCGCGCACACCTTCTTTTTGGAATCGTATCCGCAGTTCTTCTAAATGGCGTCCGGCTGCGCCAGCGGACCCCAAGCTTCCCGAATCAGAGGATCCACCGACGCCGGACCACGTGCAAGGCGGATCGCCAGCACGCTAAGCAAAATTACAGCCGCCCCGGCTATCGCAACGCCGGCCCACGGTTTCCTTCCAGCAGAGACTGCCGCCGTTTCCGCTTCTTCCTGGGACTCGGGTTCCATGGCGCGAGCCGGCGCCGTTGGATCCTCGGCAGCGTTTCCCTCGCACTGGGGAACATACGCGCCTTTCGGCAGAATGATCCTCACGGGAGCGTGAGGAGCTTCAAACCGGTAGAATCTTTCGAGTTTGTGTCTTGGCTCGTAGGGCCGTTTTTCGCCGCTGTGCTGGGGCGTTGGCTAGAATAGGAGATTCACTCCCATGATGGAAACAGATCTGTCGGCACTGGAGGCGTCCGCTTTGCGCCGGATCGAGGGGGCGCAGACGCCCGAAGAATTAGAGGCCGTGCGAGTCGAGGTGTTAGGACGGCGGGGCGCGCTCGCCGCCATCAGCAAGAACATAGGGAAGTTGGCGCCGGAAGAGAGGGTGCGGGTGGGCAGGCTCCTTAACTCCGCCAAGGAGGCTTTGGAGGCGGCTTTCGAGCGGCGAAAGAAAGAATTTGAATGGCAAGCTCTGGAGCAGCGTTTGCAACAAGAGTGGCTCGACCTGACTTTGCCGGCCCCGGGCCCGCGTCCTGGCAGCTTGCACCCGGTCACTCAGATTCAGATGGAAATTGAGGATTTATTCACCTCGCTCGGTTTTGCCGTGCTGGACGGGCCGGAAGTCGAAACGGAGTACCACAACTTTGACGCCCTGAATATTCCGGCTACGCATCCGGCCCGAGATGCGCAGGACACGTTCTGGTTAACGGATGGCAACCTTCTCCGCACGCATACCTCTCCCGTACAGGTGCGCGGCATGGAAAGGTTCGGGCCGCCCTTGCGCATGATCGCTCCCGGGCGCGTTTTCCGAAATGAAGAAGTGGACGCTTCGCACGAGCACACCTTTTATCAACTGGAAGGCATGATGATCGACCGCGAGGTGTCGGTCGCCCATTTGATCTACTTCATGAAGACGCTGCTCGCCGGAATTTTCAAACGAGACGTGACAGTGCGATTGCGGCCCGGTTTCTTCCCCTTTGTGGAACCCGGCTTTGAGCTGGACATTCACTGCCTGATCTGCGGAGGGGATGGTTGCCCGGTATGCAAGCAGAGCGGTTGGGTGGAGTTGCTTCCCTGCGGCCTGGTGCACCCAAACGTGCTGCGGATGAGCGGCATCGATCCCGAGGAGTGGAATGGGTTCGCCTTCGGCCTCGGCCTGACGCGCCTGGCAATGATGCGCTATGGCATTGACGATATCCGCTATTTGCAAAGCGGCGACTTGAGAGTTTTAAGGCAATTCTAGAGGCGTGCACGATGAAGTTCTCTTACAACTGGTTGCGTGAGCTGGTGGAAAGCCTGAGCGTATCGGCAAAAGAACTGGACCGCCTGATCACTATGAAAACGGCTGAGAGCGAAGGCATTCAGCCCGTGGGCGAGTGGTTGAAGGACGCCTGTGCGGCGAAAGTGCTCGCCGTCGAGCCGCTTCCTGGCGGTCACAACGTGAAAGCCGAGGTGGAGACAGGCCGGTATGGCAGAAAAATAGTTGTTTGTGGGGCGCCCAATTGCCGTCCTGGAATCGTTACGGCGTATGTGCCGGTAGGCAAGAAGACCATAGCCGGGGTAGAGAGCGACGGGATGCTGGCAAGCGGAGCGGAACTCGGCATCAACCGCGATCACTCCGGGATCCTAGAATTCGAAGCCCCTCTCGGGGAGCCAGTCCCTGGTTGTGCGCCTGACTTCGCCATTGAAGTTGATAACAAATCCTTAACCCACCGGCCGGATTTGTGGGGTCACTTGGGGATGGCGCGCGAAGTGGCCGCTTTCACGGGGAGTAGGCTGATTGATCCTGTCGATCTGTCTTTGGTCCCTTCAGGACTGGCGCCGGTGAAGGTGAGCATTGAAAACCTGGATCTTGCTCCCCGCTACAGCGCTCTGGTTGTGGAAAACGTCCGGGTTCAACCGTCGCCCTTATGGCTGCAATACCGGCTGGAAGCGATCGGGCTGAATCCGATCAATAACGTGGTGGACGTCACCAACTTTGTTATGGCCGAACTTGCGCAACCGCTGCACGCTTTTGACGCGGACAAATTGAAAGGCAATACCATTTTCACTCGCCCGGCCCGGGAGGGAGAGATGGTGACGCTGCTCAATGGCGAATCCTATGCGCTAACTCCGGCCGACATTGTCATCGCGGATGCCGACGGGCCTATTGCGCTGGCGGGGGTCATGGGCGGACTCGATAGCGCCATTTCGGAATTCACCACCCGTGTAGTTCTCGAGAGCGCGAATTTTGATGCGGCGACCATTCGCAGGACTTCTGTACGCCACAAGCTGCGTACAGACGCCTCCATGCGTTTTGAGAAGGCGCAAGATCCGGAGAACACCGTGCGCGGCCTCGCGCGAGCCGTGGCGCTGCTCCGGCTGGTCTCGCCCGGATGCCGGATTGTAGGCGGGCTCGCAGACCAACGGAAGCCGCCCTCTTGCGCAGCGCCCATTCAGCTTCCCATGGACTGGCTTGTGCGCAAGCTCGGTCGCCGTATCGCGGTCGATGAGGTCCGTCGCATTCTCGAATCCCTTTGCTTTGGCGTGCAAGAAAGCGAGCCCGGAGTCTTGTCTGTGACGGTTCCAAGCTGGCGCGCGACCAAGGATGTTTCATTGAAAGACGATCTGGTGGAGGAGGTGGGCAGGATGGTGGGCTATGATTCGATCAAGCCTACAGCGCCTTTGACCCCCGCCGTCGCGCCTCCAGACAGCCCGGAACGACTGTTTCACCGCGCCGTGCGAGCTATGGTGGCTGCGCAGGGTTTTACTGAGGTCTACAACTATTCGTTTGTTTCCGAGGAAACTGCGCGCGAATTTGGCCTGGATCCAGAGGACCATGTGCGGGTGGCGAATCCCATCTCAGAAGGGCAGGAATTGCTCCGAAAGACATTGATCCCTGGCATCCGAAAGAACATTATTGATAACAGCCGCCACTTTGAATCGTTCCGCCTGTTTGAGATCGGCCGGGAGATTCACAAACGGCCCCAAGGCCTACCGGACGAAGTTCCCCATCTGGCGGCTGCGATTCACAGCCGCGATAACGGGGAATCTGCTTTATTCGAACTCAAGCGGCTCGCAGAATGTTTGATGCCGGGCGCCGAGGTGCGCCCTGCGATGGCGCGCGTTTATGAGCACCCTGCGCGCACCTATGATGTTTTGTGGCGTGGCGAGGTCGCCGGGCGGCTGTTTGAGTTCCACCCCAAGATGCTGGAGATTGGGCGCGGGGCCATTTTGGACGTCGACCTCCGCGCCCTGTTCCGCCTCCGTCCGGAGACTCCCAAGTACAAACCGGTGCGGCGTTTCCCGGCAAGCGCCTTTGACCTTTCCGTGGTTGTGGAAGAGAAGGAGCTGGTAGGGGAGATCCAGCGCAAACTGCGGGAGTACGCCGGCCCCATGTTGGAAAGCATCGAGTTTGTAAGACAATACTCAGGTCCCCCGTTGCCGCCGGGGAAAAAGAGCGTATCGTACCGGCTGACCGTCGCTGCGCCGGATCGTACGCTGTCATCGGAAGAGACCGGCGCCATACGCAACCACCTGATTGACGCCATGCGGGCGGCAGGTTACGAACTGCGAATCTAGGGAGGCTTGTCATGTCGAAACTTGTGGTGACATTCGGTGAAATTATGCTCCGGCTTGCGCCACCCGGATTGGAGCGTTTTTTGCAATCTCCTCGCTTCGTGGCTACGTGGGGCGGAGGAGAGGCGAACGTCGCCGTAGCCCTGGCGAACTTCGGACATCCCGCCCGATATGTCACGGTTCTGCCCTCAAATCCGATTGCCGACGCTTTCGTAGGTGAATTACGGCGTTTTGGCGTGGATGCGTCATGCATCGTGCGTGGTCCGGGTCGCCTCGGGATCTATTTTGTGGAGCCCGGCGCGAATCAGCGCCCTTCGAAGGTGGTGTATGACCGCGATCATAGTGCGATAGCCCGCGCCAAGCCGGGAGACGTGAACTGGGACAAAGCGCTCGAAGGCGCAGCGTGGTTTCATGTGACGGGCATAACGCCGGCCATAAGCGAGGGTGCAGCGGCTCTAGCGCTGGAGGGCATCCAGGCGGCCCGAGCTCGCGGGCTTACCGTGTCTTGCGACCTCAATTTTCGGAAGAATCTTTGGAAGTGGGGCAAGACGGCGCGGGAGGTGATGCCGGAGCTGTTCCGCCTCACAGACGTCGGCATCGCCAACGAAGAGGACTGCCAGATGGCCCTCGGCATCCGCGTGGAGGTGGACGTCGACTCCGGAAAGCTTGACGCTGAGCAGTACCGCCGGCTCACGACCGCCGTGCTGGAACAGTATCCGAATCTGAAAATGCTCGCGATAACGCTTCGCGAATCGTACAGCGCCTCTCACAATGGGTGGTCAGCATGCCTCAACACGCGGAGCGACTTCCTCGTAAGCCGCCGGTACGACATTACTCATATCGTTGACCGCGTTGGGGGAGGGGATTCGTTTGCGGGCGGACTGATTTATGGGCTGCTGAATTTGAAGGACACTCGGGAAGCGCTCGAGTTTGCGGTGGCGGCATCCTGCCTGAAACACTCGATTCCCGGCGACTTCAACCGCTTCTCGGTGGACGAGGTGAAAGCCTTGATGGCAGGATCCGGATCGGGACGCGTGCAGCGGTGACAGGACTGGCGAAGGGATAAGAACACCTGAACCTTATGCTCCGTATTGATTTCACTATTGACGCCGCCCGGCTCTTGGGCAAGATTCGGAAGTTGTGGGAAACTTCCGCGGCGAAAATTCGGTCTATCGAGGCCGCATATGATCCTGCGAAAGGCGCTCCCGTGTTCACGGTGAGAGGGCGCTATACGGCGCGCGGCTGGACTGAATGGACCCAGGGTTTTCAGTTCGGCTCCGCTATCCTTCAGTACGATGCAACCGGAGAACCCGAATTCCTGGAGATGGGGCGCACGCGCACCGTCAGCTTGATGGCTCCGCATGTGACCCACATGGGCGTTCACGACCACGGGTTCAATAACGTCTCTACCTACGGGAACCTGCTGCGTCTGCTCGGCGAAGGGAAGATCGAAGGAGAAGCGTGGGAAGCGCACTTTTACCGGATGGCGCTTCGTAGCTCTGGCGCGGTGCAAGCCGCGCGCTGGTCCAGGATCCGTGGCGGGGGCGGGTACATCTATTCTTTCAATGGGCCGCATTCGCTGTTCGTGGATACGATACGGAGTTTGCGGGCGCTGGCGGTCAGCCACCGGCTGGGTCACACGCTCATGGTGGAAAACGACCGCAGGGTGTCGCTGCTTGACCGGTTGGTCGATCATGCGCGCGCCACCGCTACGTACTCGATTTACTACGGCGAAGGGCGGGATGCATACGACGTACGGGGCCGCACCGCACACGAAAGCATCTTCAACGTGAACGACGGCAGTTACCGCTGCCCAAGCTCGCAGCAGGGCTACTCCCCCTTCAGTACATGGACGCGCGGACTGGCATGGGCGATGTGTGGTTTTGCCGAACAGTTGGAGTTTCTCGAGACGGTCAGCGACGCGGAGTTGGAGTCCTGCGGCGGCCGTGCCGGCGTGGAGCGCATGATGCGTAAAGCCGCCGAAGCGACGTGTGATTTTTACATCGAAAACACGCCTGTCGACGGCATCCCCTACTGGGACACCGGCGCTCCGAACCTTGTGCGGCTGGGCGACTATTTGGACCGAAAAGCCGATCCTTACAACGACTGGGAGCCGGTCGACTCTTCGGCCGCCGCTATCGCCTCGCAGGGTTTGTTGCGTTTGGGTCGTTACCTGATGTCAAAAGGAGAAGCGAAAAGCGGCGAGCGCTACTGGAAGGCTGGGCTCACGGTCTTAGACAGCCTTTTTGACGAGCCTTACCTGAGCACAGCGCCTGACCACCAGGGCTTGCTATTGCATTCCGTCTATCACCGTCCCAACGGCTGGGACTACATTCCGGAAGGGCGCAAAATTCCTTGCGGTGAATCGAGCATGTGGGGCGACTATCATGCGCGCGAAGTCGCCCTCTACGTGCAGCGCGTCGCCAGGGGTGAGCGCTACCTGACCTTTTGGGTATAGCGCGGGAGGCGCGGAGCGCGCACCTACTTCTTAACCGGAAAATGCGGGGAGTCGGTCCGCGCCGCCGCCAGGAGCTTTTCGAGCTTGGCGGTTATATCCGGGTGCTTTGCAGCCAGGTTGTGCTGCTCGCCCAGGTCGTCTTTCAGGTTGAAGAGCTCCGGCTGAAACTTTGGCTTCTGGCGCACCAGTTTCCAGTCACCTTGACGCAGCGCCTGCTGGAAACCGCCCTCGTGGAACTCCCAGTACAGGTACTCATGCGGCTTTTGAGACTTGCCGAGCAGCGTGGGGACAATCGAAATGCCATCGATGCCCGCAGGAGGCTTCACGCCTGCAAGTTCAGCGGCTGTGGGAAGAAAATCCCAAAACGCCCACGCAAAGTCGCTCACCGTGCCCGCGGCGATGTGTCCCGGCCAGCGTGCGATGGCGGGAACACGGATCCCTCCTTCGTACAAATCGCGTTTGATGCCACGCAGCGGGCCGCGGCTCTGGAAGTAGTCGGGGTCGTGGTGACCTTCCCGGTGCGGACCGTTGTCGCTGGTGAAAATCACCAGCGTGTTTTGGTCTAACCCCTTTTTCTTTAGCGCATCGAAGATCTTCCCGATATCGCTGTCCATCCGCGTGATCACGGCCGCAAAATTCTTCTCAACGTCGGGCCAGTTTTCTTTCGCATAGATGCCCTGGTCCGGCGCATCGATTCCGTTGTCTTGCAGGTTCGCCAGCTCATTGTCGGCGTGAGGCGTTGTGTAGGCGAGGTAGAGGAAGAATGGATCTTTTCCCTGCCGCTCGATAAAAGCAAGCGCGCGCTCGGTGAAAAGATCCGGTGCAAATTGCTTCCTCTGATTAAACCAGTTCTTCGTCAGGAAAAACTCGGCTTCGTTATCCCAGAGGTGCTCTGGAAACGAGTTGTGGGCGTGGAGTTGATCGAGGTAGCCAAAGAACTCGTCAAATCCCACACGGTTGGGCGTTGTGCCGGTCTGCGGGCCGCCGAGTCCCCATTTGCCGAAAAGGGCGGTGCGGTATCCAGCGGACTTTAACAACGAAGCTACTGTGACCTCACCTCGCGCCAGCCCGAGTTCAGGTCGCTTGTTCCCGCGAACCGTCGCGTGCCCCTGGTGCTTACCGGTCATCAACGAGCAGCGGGACGGCGCGCAAACCGTGGATCCCGCATAGGCCTGCGTGAACTTCATGCCTTCACGCGCCATCCGGTCCAGATTCGGCGTCTGAATCCGTTTTTGACCGTAGCAGCCCAGGTCGCCGTACCCAAGGTCGTCCGCGAGGATAAAGACGATGTTCGGCTTACTAGGCTGGGCGGCAAACAGCGGAGCCGTGGTCGCCCCGAGTGTTGCGTAGAGGAAATGTCTGCGGTTCATCACATACACTACGATAGAACAGTGGGGCGCATACGTTCACCAGAGAACCTAGAAGAGGATGCGCCGAGCTTGAAAAAGGAGGCGCCTTGTGAATCGCGTTTGTGGGCTTACGACAGCCTTTGCGCTGGTCTTATTAGCCGGCTGCGGGCAGAAGAAGGAATCAGGAGCGAAGGTTCAAATGAAAAAACAACCGTTTGGAAAAACTGCTGACGGACAAGCAGTCGACTTGTATACGCTGACGAACCCAAATGGTCTTGAGGCAGCCATTACGAACTATGGCGGCATCGTGGTCCGTTTGAAAACGCCGGATCGGAACGGTCAGCTAGCGGACGTCGTGCTAGGCTTTGACACGCTGGATGATTATCTGAAAGGCCACCCCTATTTTGGCGCTATCATCGGGCGATATGGTAACCGCATAGCTAAAGGGCGGTTCCAGCTCAATGGAGTGGAATACAAACTTGCTGTTAACAACGGGGAAAACCACCTCCACGGCGGTCTCAAAGGGTTCGATAAAGTGGTTTGGAACGCCAGGGATGTCTCCACCGCCGAAGCCCCCGCTCTCGAACTCACTTATACGAGCAAAGATGGCGAGGAGGGCTATCCGGGGACGCTTCATGTGACCGTGGTATACACGCTCACGCCGGCAAACGAGCTTAAGATCGACTACGCGGCGACCACGGATAAAGATACGATCGTCAACCTAACAAATCACTCATACTTTAATCTTGCGGGACAGGGTGAGGGGGACATTTTGGGGCATGAGCTGATGATCAATGCCAGCCGCTTCACACCTGTGGATGCAGGTTTGATTCCCACCGGAGAGCTGCGCTCCGTGGAAGGCACGCCGTTTGACTTTCGCAAGCCGGTCGCGATCGGCGCCCGCATCAACCAGGACGATCAGCAGCTCAAATACGGCAATGGCTACGACCACAATTTCGTTCTAGACCGTACGGGAGACGGACTTGTCCTTGCTGCGCGCGTGACCGAACCGAAATCGGGGCGCGTCATGGAAGTGTACACCACTGAGCCCGGCATCCAGTTCTATTCGGGCAATTTCCTGGATGGGAGCAACAAAGGCAAAGGCGGCAAGATTTACCAGCGCCGTTACGGCTTTTGCCTCGAAACCCAGCACTTCCCGGATTCTCCAAACAAGCCAAACTTTCCTTCAACCGTGTTGAGGCCCGGCGCCAAGTATCAGTCCACTACGGTCTATCGCTTTCCACCGGTGAAATAGCTCCGCGCCGGTCTACAATGGCCGGAGATGAACTCACCACGTTTCGATAGCGGCGACCGGCGGCTGATCCTGGTCGCCCTGATCGCCATGGTTGTATCCGTTCTTTACATCCGTGTCCATTTTTGGCAAGCGTTTCCGCAAGCCTCGATCAATCTCAAATTTTCGAAGGAGGAGATTACCGCCCGGGCGCGGGCCATTTTAGAGGAGCAGGGCCTGCGCCCTCACGGCGGCTGGAACCTGACGCTTTTCGCGGATGACGAAACGGCGCGGTATTATTTGGAACGCGAACTCGGGCTGGCGGAAGCCAACCGTCTGATGTCCGGACGCGTGTCCGTATGGGCTTGGCGAGCACGCTGGTTTCACCCACCCGAAAAGGAAGAGTTTGTGGTTTGGCTCAGCCCGGACGCCCGGTGGGTGGGCTTTCACCACATCGTAGCTGAGGATGCTGCGGGAGCGCGCCTGAGCAGAGAAGAAGCGTATGCCATGGCGTTGCGGTTTCTCGAAGCCCGCAGTTCGGAGCCGCACAGGTTGGTGCAGGAACAGGTGCATGAGTTGCCCAGGCGCCTCGACTATGAGTTCACTTGGGAACTGGAGGGATTCCGCGCTAAAGACGCCACCTACCGGCGCACGGTTGTCGTGCAAGGTGACCGCATAGGTTACTACCGCGAGTTCCTGCACGTTCCTGAAGAGTGGGAGCGGAACTTTCAGGCGCTGCGTTCGGGCAATGCGCTGTTTCAAACCATCGCTGAGAGTCTGTACCTTCCTCTCGGCATCACGGCTTTAGCGATGATCTTTCGCTTTGTGCGGCGGCGAGATCTGCTCTGGCGTCCGCTAGTGCTCTATGCCGTTGTCGTAGGCGGGCTGATGGTCGCCAATGAGTTTAACAGTCTCCCATTCTTCTTGGACCGCATGCCCACAAGCTCACCGCTTCCGCAATCCCTGCTCATGGGGATCTTACAAGGGATGGGATCCGGCGTAGCGGTGTTCTTTTATGTACTTCTCGCGGCAGCGGCGGGCGAGCCATTGTACCGGAAGACCTTTCCCGCGTTTCTGGCTTTGCGGCACGCCTTTACGCTCCGCGGCATTCAGACCCGGGAGTTTTTCCGCGCCACGGTGGCGGGTTACGGATTTGCCGCCGTCCACATCGCTTTCGTAGTGGCTTTCTATGTATACGGGCAGCGGGTGGGAGTCTGGAGTCCGCAGGACATCGCTTATTCCGACCTGCTTTCGACAGCTATCCCGTGGATTGCGCCGCTGGCCATCTCGCTGCTGGCTGCCTCCGCTGAGGAGTTTTGGTTTCGGTTGTTCGCCATACCTTTGCTGGGGCGTGTGCTCCCCCGGGGGGCGGCGATCGTGATTCCGGCGTTGATTTGGGGATTTCTTCACTCGAATTATCCCCAGCAACCGGGGTATGTGCGCGGGATCGAGGTGGGCGTAGTGGGCATCGGCGCGGGCTACTTAATGCACCGCTATGGGATCCTGGCTACGCTAGTCTGGCATTACACCGTGGATGCCGTTCTCATCGGAATGTTTTTGTTTCAGTCTCCAAGCGCGTATTTTCGGCTGAGCGGGGTGGTGGTAGGAGGGGCGGTGCTCTTGCCGCTGGGCATCTCGCTGGCGGCGTATTACAAACGGGGCGGCTTCTTGCCAGGGGAGACGATGGCGAATGGCGCTTTCCAAGTCCCGGCTTCCGTATCTGAAAACCCGCCCGAGCTTGCGGAGGCGCCGCTAAGCCCCCGTACGGACAAGCGCTGGCTATGGATAACGGCGTCCGTGCTTGTGACGGCGGCAGGATTTCTGAAGGCGCCGCAGTTCGGGGATTTCATACGCGTACGGTTATCGCGCTCCGGCGCCGCGGAAGCTGCTGCTGCGGAGTTGCGCCGGCGCGGCCTGAATCCGGCCTCCTTTCAGAGCGTGACCTCGTTCACGCCGAACCTCGATGTGCGGGAACTCGAGTACCTGCGCCGCCAAGCTGGCGCCAGCGCCGCCAACCGGGCGGTTCAAGAGTGGAAAGCCACTGCCGTTTGGTGGACTCGCTATTTCCGGCCCATGCAGAAAGAGGAATGGCGAATCTACTGCGGGCAGGACGGCCGCGTGTTCCGCCTTGACCATCTTTTAGACGAGAAAGCGCCGGGCGCCAATCTCGATCCTGTCGCGGCCCGGCGAGCAGCTGAGAATTACCTCACGGAGTTCCAAGGTGTTGATGTGTCGCGGCTCCGGTTGGTCGACGAGCAACAAGAGAGGAGGGACCGCAGGACGGATTACCGCTTTGTGTGGGAGGACACAAGCCGGGAGATCGCGGGAGCGAAAGCGCGGCTTACGCTCACCCTCGTGGGCGATGAGCCTTCGCAGTTCCGGCGCTTCTGGAAATTGCCGGAAGAGTGGGTGCGCGAGTTCGAGAAACCGAGAATCCAGAAGATTCTGATCCCAGGGTTGGGTGGCGCTTTGCTGGTGCCCCTCCTGCTTATCTTTGTGCGCCGCTTGGGCAGCCGCCAGCACGTTCTCTGCTGGAAACTTTATTCCGGCGCGGCGCTTGTAATCGGGGCGCTTGCCGTGGGGGAATCGGCGGCGGGGTGGCGGCAACAGCTCGCCCGATATGACACGGCGATCCCCCTAGATAGTTACCTGCTGCAAAGCGCCCTAACGGAAGCGGCAGCGGCCCTGCTGCTCGCAGCTGGCGCTTTTTTGGGCGCGCTCGCGTTTGACGTGTTCCGCCAAGCTTGGGAGGGGCGCCGCCGGATGACCGCCATGAGCCCAATTCTAGCCGTGGGCGCAGCCATACTGACCGTAAGCGCGGCGTCATTTTTGCAGTGGCTAACCTTTGTTGCTCCAGGTCCGCGGCTCCACCTTAAGCTTTGGGAATTGCCCGGAGTGGACTCGGCGTATCCTGCTATTACAGTGTTGCGCGACGCCGCAGTTACGGCGCTGCTGGTGGTTTGCATAGCAGGCGTAGTGGGCTTTTTCGCGGTGCGCTATTTGAGGCCATGGTTCCGGTGGCTGTTTCTAGCCGGCGCGAGCGCTTTCTGGGCGGCCAGCGAGTCGCAAACCGGGCTACAGGCCGCGACTTACATGCTTGCCGCCGGGCTGGCCATGGCCCTGATTGTCATCGTGTATCGGACATGCGGCGCGGACTTCGTGGGTCTCGCCGTAACCGTATTTTGGGCCTCGGCTGCCGCAACCTCTTGGACGATGCTCCACCAACCGGCAAGCTACCTCCGGTGGAACGGCGTGGCGGCGCTTATCATTAGCCTGGCGGTGGGACTGGGATTGCTGGCCCGCCGACTCCGGCCAGATTGATTCAGCATTCCGGCCCGAAATCTTTTTCGAACGCGGACGCGAACTTCTCACCCCATCCGTTTAGAGGACGCATACGCCCAGCGAAGAATCGCAGCACCGGCGGCTCTTCATAAAACTGTAGCCCGCCGACCAATTCCCGATGATCCCAAACCCACTTCAGCCGATCGACGGCGTATTCAATGTGAGACAACGTGAAAATGCGGCGCGGGACCGCCAGGCGCACCAGTTCGAGGTCACTCGGCACGTCGTTGCCCTCTTGATCCCGGTCCATCGACACTGTGCCGCGTTCCATCCCGCGGATACCCGAAGCGATGAAAACCGCCGCCGCCAGCGCTCCGGCAGGGTACTCCAATTGCCGCACTTGCGGAATGAACTTCATCGCGTCGATGTGGCAAGCCAGACCTCCGGGAGGCGTCACCACCGGAATCCCTAGTTCAGTCAGCCGCCCGGCGAAATATCGAATCATGTCCGCCGAGGCGCCCGCCACGTCGAGGTCCGTCATTTCCCTCACGCCTACCGCCATGGCTTCGATTTCCTTCGAGGACATTCCGCCGTAGGTGAAAAAGCCCTCGTAGACTGGCAGCCAGGGGCGGATCGCTTCGAACAAGTCCTTGCGGTTTGTAGAGATGAAGCCGCCACGCACGGCGCAGCTCTTCCGCCCTGAAAGGTAGTTCAAATCCGCCACGCTCATGATTTCGCGGATGATCTCCTGAATGGACTTGTTTTCGTAACCCCTTTCGCGCTGCCGGATAAAGTATGCGTTCTCTGAAATGAGGCTGCCATCCACTACCAGTGGAATTCCCAGCGGTTCAACCAGGGCTTTCACCGCACGCAGGTTCTCCAGCGAAAACGGCTGGCCGCCAAGCAGATTGGTGGTGGCCTCCATGCGCACAAAGGCGATACGCTCCGGACCGTAGGTCTTGATCGCTTCTTCCAGGCGCCCTAAATCCATGTTCCCTTTGAACGGGACGGTGCTGGAGGTCTTCAAAGCTTCCGGTGTGAATAGCTCGAGAACCTTTGCGCCGGCGAGTTCGAAGTGCGCCTTGGTTGTGGTGAAATGATAATTCATCGGGACCACTTGTCCCGGCTTGATAAACGTCTTAGCCAGCAAATGTTCGGCGGCGCGTCCCTGGTGGCAGGGGAGTAAGTACTGATGCCCGAAAACCTCCCGAACCGAGTCTGCTAGTTTATAGAAACTCTCCGAGCCGGCGTAGGCGTCATCCGCAACCATCATGGCGGCAAGCTGGTTGTCGCTCATGGCGTTGGTGCCGCTATCGGTAAGCATGTCCAGAAAGATGTCTCGAGTGCGCAGGAGGAACGTGTTATAGCCGGCTTCCTCGATCGCTTTGAGGCGCTCGCGCACGGGCGCTAGCCGCACTTTCTGAACAATGCGGATTTTGTGCATTTCAATCGGAAGATCAGTGCCGTTAGATAATCGAATGCTCATAGCAATAGATGAATCACCGATGGTACCACCACTATGCGGTGAAATCCAAACTTTCAGCGCTGCATTTAGGAAATCTGGGTGAGAGCGTGCTCGGCGACGCGCGGTATGTACCCGCTTTTCTTATTGTTAGCGGCGTTCCTAATGGCTTCGATCGCCGGTTTAGCTTTCGCGCCCAATTCGTCCAGGGCAATGACGGCGCTAAGCGCCACCGCCTCGTGGTGGGCGGTGGTTTCCTTGGCGAGCAGCGGGATCGCCTGCGGGTGGTCGAAGTATTGAGCGGCGGCTTTAGCCGCGGTGATGCGAACGATCGGAGAGGGATCACTCATGGCCTTGATCAGCTTCTCCCGGATGCCGGCGGCGGACTCTTTCGACTGTGTGAGCCCGACCAAACCCCAATAGCGGATTGCCGCATCCGGGTCGTCGAGCGCCCGCTTGAGCAGCGCAGGATTGTTTTGCCAGTTTGCGGCGTCCGCCACTTCATGCAATTGCCGCATGTATTGCTCGGAACCAGGCCGCTCAAGGATGGCCTTGCGGCTGCCGAGCTTTTCGCCGAGTTCCTGCACAATGGCTTCGGGAATCAGGCCAAGGTCGCGAGTTTGGAGCGCCCAGCGCTGATGTTCGGCGCGCAAACGTTTCAAAATTTCCTGATGTTTGGGGGAGTCTGCGAGGTTGTGGATGTTGTGCGGATCTGTCTGGCAATCGTACAGTTCCTCGACCGGCTTGCGTGGCGCCATGAACAGGGACTGCGCCGCGTTCAGTTTGCCCTCGGCGTACAGCCGGCGCAGATCCTTCATCGTAGGACCTTGCTCCATGTAGTTGATGTGTTGCGCCCACGGCACATGCGGCATATAGTTCCGGAGGTAACGGTAGCGGGAGTCGCGAACCGCGCGTATGCAATCATACCGTTCGTCCATGCGGTCGCGGATGGCGTGGATATACTGCCGAGGGGGAGTCAAATTAGGACCGAGGAAAGCGCGCCCATGCATGTGCTTGGGAATCGGAACCCCCGCTAGATTCAGCATGGTGGGGCCGAGATCGATGAAACTAACGAGCTGGTCGTCCCAGGAGCCTGGCTTCCCCTGACCAGCCACGCGGAACTTTTCCGGAATGCGCGCCACCAGTGGAACGTGGGTCGAAGCCTCATAAATCCACCGCTTGGCGCGCGGCAGCCCCACACCGTGATCGCCCCAGAAAAAGACAATAGTATCTTCCAGCAAGCCTTCGGCTTCCAATTCCTTCAGCTTGTCTTGAACCATGTAATCCATGGCCGTGATCAGTTCGTAATAGTTCGCCCAGTCGCGACGGGCTTCCGGCGTGTCGGGGTAATAAGGAGGCAGGACCGCTTTCGAAGGATCGCGCCGCTGCTCCCGGGTTAGGCGGGCTACGTTCTTTTCGTGCGCAGCCCCTCGCTGTCGTACCTGCCCTTCGTGCGTGACGACAAAATTGAAGACGGCGAAAAACGGCTGTCCCTTCTTTCGATTTTTCCAATGGGCTTTATTGCTGCACTCATCCCAAGATTCCTTGCGGTAGTCAAAGTTGTAATCGGTCTTGACATTGTTCGTGCAGTAATATCCCGCGTCACGAAGGTACTCCGAGAAGCAATGGACATAATCCGGCAGTTCAGCCTTACAGCGCATATATTGGCTGCCGAGCGTGGAGGGATACATGCCGGTGATGATGCCTGAGCGGCTAGGAGCGCACACCCCCGCTACCGTGTGCGCATTGCGGTAGCGCACGCCTTGAGCAGCGAGCCGGTCGATGGTGGGCGTAATGGCATACGTGTCCCCATAACAACCGATCTGCGGACCCGTGTCCTCGCAGGAGACCCACAGAATGTTCGGGCGTTTGGACTGTTGTCCCTTGACGAATACGACGGGCGCAGCGGCGCCCAGTAAAGAACGTCGGGTGATGGTATCCATGGCGGCTCTTGAAAGCCGCATCTTAGCACATATACGTGGGGAGCGGGGCTGACATCTGGGGCGGATCCTGTGGTAACATCCTGATTTTGGAAGACCTTCACTGCGCCCACGCGGTACGGGTCCCGCCTCTCTGACGTTCGCTTAAGACGCGGCGGGGAACGGTTGCGCGCGCTAGACGAAGAACAAGGGAGTGTTCGGGTGAAAGTATACGAAGGAATCGATATCCGAAATGTGGGCCTGATTGGCCACGGCAACTGCGGCAAAACTTCGCTCGCTGCGGGCTTGCTTTACATGGCTGGAGTGACCAACCGGCTGACTCGCGTCGACGAAGGCAACACCATCACGGATTTCGACGACGAGGAAGTTGCCCGCAAAATCACCATATCCACAGCCCTGGCTTACTTGGAGTGGAATAAAAAGAAGATCAACCTCCTCGATACCCCAGGCTTCAATATTTTTATCAATGACACCCATCTGTCCCTGGTGGCCGCTGATTCGGCGCTGGTGGTGATTGACGGCGTGGCAGGCGTCGAAGTCCAGACCGAAAAGGTGTGGAGCTTTGCCGAAAAGTTCAAGTTGCCGCGGGCTTTTTATGTCAATAAGCTGGATCGCGAGCGCTCGAGTTTCGAGCGCTCTCTCGAGAGCATTCATGAGGTCTTTGGCCGCACCGCCATCCCGGTTCAACTGCCGGTGGGCAGCGAGCGGGATTTTTCAGGCGTCGTGGACCTGATCCAATTGAAGGCTTACACTTACACGCCCGACGGCGACGGCAAAGGGAAGGAAATGGAGATCCCAGCTAGTATGGCCGAGGCAGTGCAGAAGGCGCATGAAGCGCTGGTCGAGATGGTCGCCGAAGGCAATGACGCCCTGATGGAAGAATTTTTCGACAAGGGCACTTTATCGCCCGAGCACATCCTCGAGGGACTAAAGGCCGGTATCCGGGAAATGCGCATCTTCCCCGTGCTTTGCGGTTCGGCTTTGAAGAATATCGGGACCGATCTGGTGGCGGAGTTTATCGTCAATCATTTCCCTGCGCCGGTTGAGCGTGAACCGCTGCTCGCAAAGGATGCCGACGGCGCCGAAATAACTCGAAAAATCGACGATTCCGAACCGGTATCGGTTTTCGTCTTCAAAACGGTGGCTGATCCCTTCGCCGGGCGGGTCAGTTATTTTAAAGTTTGCTCCGGTGTGGTGAAAAACGACGCCAACCTTACCAACGTGCGGACGGGCGCAGTGGAGCGTCTTTCTCATATCGGTTGCTTATCCGGAAAAACGATTACGCCCGTCACGGAACTGCATGCCGGCGACTTGGGCGGCGTGGCGAAGCTCAAGGAGACGCTGACCGGCGATACGTTATGCGACAAATCGTCTCTTATCGCCTATCCCAAAGTGGAGTTGCCTGAACCATCGATCGCTTATGCCATCGAGGCCAAATCCCGTCAGGACGAAGACCGGGTGGGCAACGCCGTAGCGCGGATTCTGGAAGAAGACCCGTCGCTGCGCTTTTACCGCGACCCACAAACCAAAGAGTTTCTGCTTGCCGGCAGTGGCCAGCAACACGTAGAGGTGGTTGTCAGCAAGCTGCGCAGGCGATACAACGTTGACGTCAATCTGAAGGCGCCGAAGATTCCGTACCGAGAGACCATCCGTGGCACTGCGGACGTTCAAGGACGGCATAAGAAGCAAACGGGCGGGCACGGGCAATTCGGCGATTGCCGCATCCGCATGGAGCCTCTGCCGCGCGGCGCCAAGTTCGAATTCGTCAACCAGATTTTTGGCGGTGCGATCCCCAAACAGTTCATCCCCGCCGTGGAAAAGGGCATTTTGGAAGCTGCGGAGCGGGGATATCTGGCTGGCTATCCGGTGACCGACTTCCGGGTGATCCTTTATGACGGGTCCTACCACGAAGTGGATTCTTCGGAAATGTCGTTCAAACTAGCCGGGCGCAAGGCGTTCAAAGCCGCTATGGAAGTAGCGAAACCGGCGCTGCTCGAGCCTATCATGAACGTTGAGGTCCACGCTCCGGTCGAGTACGCCGGCGATTTGATGGGGGATCTCAACGGACGGCGCGGGCGGATTTCGGGTATGGAAACGAAAGGCGGCACGCAGATCATCCGCGCACAGGTGCCTATGGCAGAGATGTTGACCTACCAAAACGATCTCATCTCCATGACGCAAGGGCGCGCTAGCTTCACCATGGAGTTTTCTCACTACGATTTCGTCCCGCAACAGCAGGCTGAAAAGATTATCGCTGCCGCCAAGGCAGCCAAAGCCGGCGAAGAAGAGGAAGAGGAATAGGGCTGTAGGCGCCTGCGGACGGCTTACTGTTCCGCAAGTAATTGCCGCAATGCGGTCTTGACGGCGTCAAAATCGGGGAACTGCTTCTCTGCCTCGCGGAACTCCCGGGTGTGTACGCGGCGGCGACTGCCTTCATGCTGCGCCGGGTAACGCAGGTGTAGCATCTCGTGGTACATAATGTAGTCGACAACCTGACGCGGGATGCCGGGCTGGTCCAGAAAGCGGCTCAGCACTATGGCGTTGTGGGATGGGTCCCAATGCCCCAAAAGAGTTCGCGACCGGTTCCGACTCCACCCCAGATTCGGACGCGCCATCAGCCCGTGGAAAAACCGCTGGTTCAATTCTTCAAAAACCTCATCGAGATGAAAGTGCTCACCGGCAGGCCCGGAAATGCTCTTGCGCCCGCGAATCTGCCGGACAAGGTGCATGGTGCGGCGCATCTCTTTACGCTGCATCCAAGCGCGAAAGCGTTGAGAATGTTGAGCAGGCGCGGGCTTCCGGCAGAGTTTCGCCAGCACAAGCCAAGCCAGCGATTCGAGCACTTCTTCCGGCGCCCCCTGATACACGTCCGATAGCCGGACATCCAGCAAGCTTCCTTGCAATTCCACCTTGCAGTTACCGTTAGCATATGGGCGGAAGCGGAGTCGCACGGCTTCGAGCGGTGCGTGCGGGCGAAGTTTGCGGTATACCTCGCCGAAAATCCGGGCCGCAGGATCAGCAACTTCCGAGGAGACTTGCATTTCTGACCGTTTTAACATATCAAGGTAAGTTGCACCGCTTTTTCTCACTTACATCATACGTGCAATCTTGCCAACCGGCAGTTCTGGAGGTTCATTGATTCGAGCGAAGATCAGCGCGTTGGGCACCTATGTTCCGCCCAACGTCCTCACCAACGACGATCTCGCCAAAATGGTGGAGACCAGCAACGAATGGATCATGGAGCGGACGGGGATCCAAACGCGGCACATTGCCCCGCCGGAGATGGCCACTTCCGACATGGCCACAGAGGCTGCGAAAGCGGCACTCACGCACCGGGGCATAGACGCCGCGGACCTGGACGCGATCATTGTGTGCACGGTCACCCCCGATATGTTTTTCCCTTCGACCGCCTGTCTTGTCCAGAGCAATCTCGGCGCCAGGAAGGTGTGGGGGTTTGATCTCATCGCAGCCTGCTCCAGCTTCGTTTACGGCCTCACCGTAGGCGCAAACTTGATCGCGGGCGGGGCTCACCGGCGCGTCCTCGTCATAGGCGCCGATACCATGTCCCGCATCATCAACTACAAGGACCGCACGACCTGCGTCCTTTTCGGCGATGGGGCGGGCGCGTTTTTGTTGGAGCCCGCCGCCGACGGCGAACCCGGGTTTATCGACGCCAATCACTTGATCGACGGGTCTGGCGCTTCCGCCTTATATATGCCTGCGGGTGGAAGCCGCCGACCTCCGAGCCACGAGACCGTAGATGCCGGCATGCATTATGTCCATCAAGACGGGCAGGCGGTCTTTAAGTTTGCGGTGCGCACCATGTTTGAGATCACGTCCCAGTTGCTGGAGCGCAACGGCTTTTCCAGCAAGGACGTGGGAATCATGATTCCGCATCAGGCGAACAAACGTATCATCAAAGCCTGCGCTGACCGGTTGGGCCTTACCGACGAGCAGGTGATGGTTAACATCCATAAGTACGGCAATACCACCGCCGCAACCATTCCCCTCGCCACCAAAGACGCCATCGATGAAGGCAGGCTCAAACAGGGCGATCTAGTGATTTTCTCCGCGGTGGGCGCCGGCTACACTGCCGGATCGATCCTTTGGCGCTGGGCTCTTTAACGCGCTCAGCAGCGCACTTGACTGCAACCACGGTGCAGAGCGCGAAAAGTTCTTCCGTGTTAATATGGAAGAAACAGTCTGGATTGATGCTCAAAGGAGGTGTTGGGATGAAAACCCTGGGAACTTTGTTTTTTGCTGTGAGCGTGCTGTTCGGGTCTTCTCTCCCGGCTACGCGCGTTCGCGGGGAATACGTCGAGGCCCGCACAGCGGATGTGTGGACAGGTCCGTGCTTCGCCAACTCCGAAGTGGGGCTGACCGGCAACTTGGCGGTCATGGGGTGGAAGGTGGAGCGCGGAACCTTCGAGGGTGTGCCGCTGGATGGTTTGAGCGTGGTTGGCGTTGTCGAAGCGCGCCACACGCTGGGGGACGTTTTCGAAACAGCTTACCCGGTGAAAAGCGTCATGATCCTCGACGAAAGGGCAACGGCTGCGCAGCGGCTGGCTCTACAGAGGTTTGCACAGCGCATGACCGGAGACCTGCTGACGGACGTCGTGCGAGTTTTCGTCGCGCCCATCTCGCTTACGTTTGATGGGAACACCCATGAAAGTAAGGCGCGGCTGGTGGCGGGGAACCTCGCCGCCATCGAGACACGGGCCTTGGAAGAGCGGGATGCGATCTGCCACTCGAATGAGGCTGTGTGGTACGAACCACTCTCGAAGCTGGACCACGCCATGCCGGCTTACGCCATCACGCACCGTTACTCAGGCGGCGGATTAAGCTCCACTTGGTCAAGTCCGAATAAGCGCAGCGCATTCGTGGGCATGTTTGATTACGACAATTGATCTCATGGCGGCGCGCTTGTCCGCCGTGGGTGCGCCTCCGGCGGTGGTAGGATCATAGTCAGGATCGAAGTGGGTGAGCGCTTTCATGGCTTAGATGCTGCTCGCGCGACTGCTCTTTTCTTGGGAGTCGTCTTGCACGCGTGTCCGATTTACGAACCAGCCGATCTTCCCCAGGCGCTACGGAGCGGCTCGACAGACGCTTTCCCGTTCGTGATAGGCTACCACTACATTCACAGCTTCCGGTTGCCTGTTTTTTTCGTTCTCGCCGGGTTTTTCGGCAGGATGCTGCTGGCGAAACGGGGCGTTCGCGGTTTCGTCGCGGACCGGGCGCGCCGCATCGCAATACCTTTCGCCGTGGGATGCATTACGCTTGCGCCGCTGACGAATTATCTCGCCGCCTGGCGCCTTCAGAAGCTGGGTTTACCCAATGATCCTCCTGCGATTGTGCTGTGGCGATTCTATCCCATCGGCCCAGCCCGCCTCTCCTACGAAAATGGCGTTTGTATGTTTCATCTCTGGTTCTTGTATTACCTGATGTTGATTTACGCAGTGGTTTTGGTGATCTGCTGGGCCGCAGGGAAACTCGCGCCATTTGGGTCTGGGCTGTGGAGCCGCATGGAATGGCTCGGGGGGCAAATGCTGATTCGACCGTGGGGGTTACTGGTGATGACAGCTTGGGTTGCGGCGATACTCACTCGCATGGCCAGTGTGTATGGAATCCGCACGCCAGAGGGGACCCTGACTCCGGATAAAAGCGTGCTAACGCTCTATTTGCTGTGTTTTGGGGCTGGCTGGCTCCTATTCGGAACCCCTGCCTCCCTGGATGTTTTCCGCCGCCGCGCTCCGCTCTACCTAGCACTGGGTGTGCTTGCGGGATTGGGAGCGCTAGCCGTCATCGCACGCGCTATGGCGCGACCGGGATGGTATTTCACCTCAGGTGAGAAACTCGTTTTTTCGGGAGTGTATGCGGTGACGCTGATATCACTGACGCTTGGGTTTATCGGCGCCTTTATGCGCTGGGTTTCCCGCCCTTCGGCGGTGGTTCGCTATCTGTCCGACGCCTCATACTGGGTGTACCTGGCGCACTTGCCGCTGTTGTATTTTCTCCAAGGAGCGCTGGCCCCCCTTCGGTGGCGCTGGAGCCTGAGGATTCCGCTGGACTTAACGCTTACTTTTGGGCTTGCGTTAGTGAGCTATCAGTTCTTGGTTCGCTATACCTGGATGGGTCGTATCTTGAACGGACCTCGCCGCAAAGGTGATTTGCGTAACTACGGAAAGCCGGCTGTTCACACAGCGGCGCTCGTGCAATGAGTGTTTTGTTGTAATGGTTGCAGACAACAGGGATAGGAGGAGATGGCGGAATGGGTGAGTTAGCATCTGAGAGTTGGATTTCAAAGAAGCTTTCCGAGGCAGCGCTGGATCAGCTTTTTCGAGAAGCGCGAACGCATTTTGCTTGGCGGCCGGCGCCCGTCCTGGTCGATGCCTTGAAGGAGATTTATGCGCTGGCGCGCCTGGGTCCTACCAGCGCAAACTGTTCACCGGCCAGGTTCGTGTTTTTGACAACTCGGGAGGCTAAAGAGCGTTTGATCCCTGCTCTGGCGCCGGGCAACGTGGAAAAAACCCGAAGCGCTCCGGTGACGGTCATCATTGCATGGGACACGGAGTTTTACGAGAAGCTGCCTGCGCTTTTTCCCCAGACGGATGCGCGGTCTTGGTTCGCCGGCAACCCGGCGTTGATCGAAGAGACGGCGTTTCGCAACAGTTCGCTCCAAGGCGCGTATTTCATCCTTGCCGCGCGAGCAATGGGATTGGACTGCGGTCCCATGTCCGGTTTTGACCCCGACAAAGTGAATGCGGAGTTTTTTCCGGATGGGAAGTGGAAGGTGAACTTCCTGTGCAATCTCGGTTATGGGGACCGAGACAAGCTCCATCCCAGGAACCCCCGCCTGACATTCGAGGAAGCGTGTATCGTGCTGTGAGTTTCGAGAAGAGTCCACGAGTCGCAGGCGCTAGCACGCCAGAGCCGGCTGAGTGCGACAAAACCGACCTTACCGGTTTAACGGTTGGGCGCAAGAGGTCCCAGCCGGCGCATCTTGACAGCAGGGATGTTGTCGCGATACAACCGTCTGGCGGATGGTCTGCATAAACCTGTGGTTGTTGGGGATTCTGATCGGCGGCGGCAGCGCCGCCAGCCAGGCTGCCTGCCCTGATGCGTTAGATTACCGGGACGAAACCTATGGCGCCTCCATCCGCCAGTTGGTTCGGAGGGAAGGGCACGAACATAACTTGTATTACACCCGCGACCCGTGGAACGCTGACGGGTCTTTGATGGTCGGCATCCGTTCAGACTTGATGCAACGGAATTGGAAGGTGGCATTGTTCGACGGCGATGGGTGTTTCCAAAAAGAACTTTTCTCCATTGATCAATTTGACTGGCGCCTCGTCTGGGACCGTTCCAGGCCCGAGATTCTCTACACATGGCGTGCGTCAAACCTTTACGAGTTCAACGTCAAAACAGGGGCCGCACGCTTGCTAAAGTCATTCGCACCCTCCAAATTGATGCCCAACGGCCCTTCCCTGAATCAGGACGGGGACCGCATTCTGATCGTCACACAGGACGGCACATTCCGTTCCTATAAGTTGCCGGATATGGGAGATGAAAGGACGTTCCAAATGGCGTTCCCAGAGGGATGCTCACCCGCTTGGGACAAACCACGCTACACCGGATTTCGCAATTTTATCACCGCCACGTGCTCATCGGGCGATGGCAAAGTGCAAGCTGTACTGGTGTATGACGACACCGGGGCCCCCCACCATATTTTTGAAGGCGTAGGTGGCGGCGGCCATCACGATTTCTCTCCGGATGGGCGTTGGGCTTATTTCAAACTCCCTTCAGGTCCGCGTGGCGGCCCCCGTTCACCGCTGGAAATTCATGTCGTCAATATCGACGGCACAGATGACCGTGTTGTATATAGCATTCCGGCCACCGAGGCCCGCTATGTCCACAACCTTCACTTAGCCTGGCCATCGCGCGTGAATGATTGGTTGATCGCTTCGTTCTTCCCTAATGCAGCCAACCTCCCGCCGTCTTATGCTCCGCCGCTGGACGAAATTTTGCAGTTGCGGTTGGACGGCCGCCACAGATTTCTGGCGCGCACGTATACCGCGTATTCGACGGAAGGGCGCCGCACGGGTGGGGCTCAGGACATGTTCTGGGCTCAACCGCTGGCGCGCCCGAGCGCCGATGGGCGCCGCATCGTGTTCAACACCAACCGCTCCGGAACCATAGATCTTTGCATTCTTACCCTTCCATAGTGGTCCGTAAGTGCAGGGTCTCGAACGCCTCTCCTGCACGTATCTCGACGTGACGGGTCACCGTCATGGTTTAGCTTTCCCACGCGATCCCGTTGCCGCTGAAACCGTGCGGGGAAGCGCCGAGAACCTGGATCGAGCGCACAGAGTTGGACAAACTTGTTTCGCTGTTAATGACATTGTGGGCCCGTAGGTCCGATTAGATCTAGGCTCACTCGAGAAAACGAGGCGGCGCGCGTGGATGTCACGCACTCGATCTCGCCTTCGGGCTTCCGGCCCGCGAGCACATGCTAGCCGTTCAGCGTCCAACCGGGACGGTACTTGCGGCGGAGAAACTGATTTGCTTCGGGGACGTTGGTCACTCTCCCGGCGGCGCCATCGTACACAAGCTTCTTGCCGACTCGGTAGCTCACCAACCCAAGCAACATTTGCTCCATCATGTCGCCGCCATAGACGAAGTTGCAGGAGGTCTTCAAGTTCCCTTTGCAGGCTTCAATCCATTCTCTTTGGAACACAATATTGCGCTTCACGCCCGCGCTACCCAGAGGTGGGATCAGTTCAGCAGAAGAGCGCCGCCGGTAGTAAGTAAAATCTGCGTCGTCACCGTTCGGGATCAGGAGCCGCGAATTGAAGTCGGCGATGAGATAGCCTTTACTGCCTTCAAACATCACGCCATGACCGATTTTTTTCAGATCTACCGCGGCGCGAGGCGAATCCGGCATGACGCCGCCTTGATACCAGCTCACACGGATTCCGGGACGCCATGAATTTGCCGGATGTTCGAAGGTTGCTTTGAACTCGACCGGCGTGACCTCGGGGTTGAACTTTTCACTGAGCTTCATATCAGCTTCCGCCGATATCGGTAACGTGGCGTCGATGGCATTCCACGCTAGATCCATCGTGTGAGCGCCCATGTCTCCGATCTGCCCCGTGCCGAAATCCCAGTACATGTTCCATTGCAGGCAATTGGCGCCGGCTGAACCCGAAAAGTAACCGGGGTTATACGGGTGGTACTCCGAAGGACCTAACCATAGGTCGTAGTTCAGATGAGCGGGCGGATCCCCTTCCCTAGGCAGATAACCTGGACGCCGGAGCTGACGGTTCCCCCACACGTGCACGGCTTTTAGCTCGCCGATTGCGCCATCCAAAATCAACTCCCGCACACGGTTGAAATTCAGGAAAGCGTGCCGCTGGGTCCCGTGTTGCGTGGCGACCTTGTTTTTCCGCCGCACGTAATTCTCTCGCACGGTGCGGACTTCTTCCACGGTAATGCCAAGGGGCTTTTCGCAATAAACGTGCTGGTTCCGGTTTAGCGCCCAGTTCGCAATAAAAGCGTGCGTGTGATCCGTCGTGCAGATGATCACCGCTTCGATGTCCTTTTGATCCAAACATTTGCGCCAGTCCACGTAGGTTTTCGCTTGAGGCCATCGCCGGGCGGCCTCTGCGAGCCGGTTTTCGTTGATATCGCACAGCGCCACCACGTTTTCCGGCGTAATGGCTTCATAGTGGGCCAAGCCGCGCCCCCACACGCCGATGAGTGCAATATTCAGCCTCCGGCTCGGGGGATTCTGTCCCCGTATGATGCCTGAAGGAAGCACCCAAAAGCCGCCGCCCGCAGCTACTGCGGAACCAAGAAACGTACGCCGCTCCATCATCGTTGTCACCATTCCTTTCGTCGAAAAACTTTTGCTGAGTATACAGAATTTAGACGCGCGGCGCTGCGCCTATTCAGCCATCATGTTCTCAAAACCGTCCAAGGAGAACTCCGGCCCGCGTACAAAGTCCATCACCTTCTTTTCTCGCTCGCGGACGCCGGCTACCGCCGCCGGCAACGCGTCCTCGAGGCCTTGCGGAACCGTGATCAGCCCGTTCTCATCGCCATGGAGCAGCTCTCCGGGCCGGACTTCCATCCCTAAGATCTGCACGGGTACGCCGCTGCGGACCACTCGGAAATAGGCATGGCTCGCGACCGTTCCCCGCGCGAAGTAATGGAATCCGAGACGGCGCACCTCCGGAATATCCCGCACGCCGCAGTCGCTCACCAGACCGACCGCCCCGAGCCGCGTAAAGAATGTCGCCATCACCTCTCCGCAGTGCGCCGCGTAATCTTGATGGCCGCCGATCTCTTGCAAAACCACTACCGCAGGCTTAGGGGATGCCTCCACCATGCGGTATAAACCGATGTGTCCGTGAATATCGAAGGGCTCCATTTGCGTTACGGTCTCCACTTGCGCTGTCACGGCGTATCCGACCATCCGTTCGAATTCCGGGAACAGGCAACGAATTTGCAGTGGCGTAAAACCCTTCGACCTCGGCCGCACCTTCAGGGTTTCAATCGCATTGCTCAGAGTGGGGGTGTCGACAGATTTTAGAAAATCGAGAAAGCTGTGGTTGGTCATAGATCTCTTTTACCTTCTGAATATGGAGCATCCAGCATAACAAGGCCGGGCTCTGCGGCGGAAGCAGCCTACGACGGCGTCTTTTCAGAAACACCGAGGCAGCTCGCTGTGTTATGCTCTGGTTCTTCACCCCTGTCGGCGGGACCGATCCGGTCCAATGGAGACGCAGGCTAACTGAAGGGAAGTGTAATGAGTAGGAATGCCGGCGAATTGATGGCCGCGTTTTGTGAGATGTTTGGTTCCGGACAGGTGCGTGCCGTCCGTGCGCCGGGCCGCGTGAATCTCATCGGCGATCACACGGATTATCACGGTCTACCCGTGTTGCCTATGGCTATCCAGCGGGAAATCCGCATTGCCTTCCGCCCGCGTCCGGACCGGACGGTTCGCCTGGCAAGCCTTCAAGGCTTTGAGCCGAGGGAATTTGTATTGGAGTCGTGTATCCCGCCATACTCGGCAGGAGACTGGGGGAATTACGCAAAGGCTGCGGCCCAAGCGCTGATCACGCGCTACCCGGAACTGCGGGGCGTCGATGCTCTGGTGGAGGGGAACATCCCGCCCGCGGCGGGGTTAAGTTCGTCTTCTGCTCTGGTTGTGGCTTGCGCTCTCGTTTTGCTCGAAGCGAACAGCCTGCCATGGGAGCGCAAAGCGCTTTCAGAATGGATGGCGGCCGGGGAGCGCTATGTCGGAACGCAGGGCGGCGGTATGGACCAGACAGTGTGCTTGTGCGCACAACCCGGATGTGCGCTGAAGATCGACTTCACTCCCTTCCGCACTACGCCTGTGCCCATTCCTCCACACTGGGCTTTTGTGATAGCGAATAGCTTGGTGACGGCAGCCAAAGCCGCTGGCGCTCGTGAGCATTACAACTCCACACGTGTACGCTCTCAGGAGGCTCTAAAATTCTTCGGGGAACATACTAGCTATCCCGAAGTTCTGGAGCACGGCGCCGGCAGCGCCGCCTCCGTGGCCCAACGGATGCCGCCGGAGATTCGCGGACCGTTTTTGCATACGATCAGCGAAGCGCAGCGTGTCGAAGATGCCGTGGCCGCTCTTCACGGTGCTCGATACGCAGAGTTCGGTCGGCTAATGAATGAATCCCACGCCAGCATGCGCGATCAGCTTCGAGCGAGCTGTCCGGAGGCTGACGAACTCGCAGCCAGCTGTTTGCGCGGGGGAGCGGTGGGCGCTCGCATTACCGGCGCCGGCTTTGGGGGATGTGTGGTGGCGCTGACGACACGCGAGCATGCGGCGTCCCTGATGCGTTACCTCGATGAGACATATTATGCACGCAGGTCTCTGGTCCAAGACCACATTTTTCCAGCCGAGCCTTGTGGAGGCGCGGGACTTCTGGAGTAGTCAGCGCCTGGCGATCGCCTCGGCTGCCGCCTTCCCCATGCGAATGCAGTCCGGAATCCCAATGCCGGTATAGGCATTGCCCACTAGAAACAGACCCGGCCAGTGCGCCGCCAGCGCGTGCACACGCTCCATCCGGGCCTGATGCCCGACTGTGTATTGCGCCATCGAACGGGGCCAGCGAGATACGCGGGCAAACAGCGGCTTGGCTTCGATGCCCATAAGGTCGCGTAACTCCGCTTGGGCGGCGGCAACGAGTTCGCTGTCAGTCTCAACCACTGCGGCATGGCCCGGGCCGCCTACAAAACATCGCAGAACGGCGCGGTTCTCGGGTACCCGGTGGGAAAATTTGGTCCCCACCCATGTGCAAGCCACCAGTTTTCGCCGTTCCTTCTTGGGTACGAGAAAACCGAACCCGCTGAGCGGATGATCAACCGCTCTGCGTTCATATCCCAAAGCAATGGTCAGCGAGGAGCTGTACTCGACTTGTGACAACACCGACCCAAGTTCCGGGGCAAAACTGGAAACCAAGGCGCCAGCCTCGTAAGCTGGAACGGCTAAAATAACGTTTGTCGCCTCGATCCAGCATCCATTCACGCGGACACGCCAGCTTGGCTCGAGGGCCTCAGCGTTTCCTTGGATTATCTGCAACCGGGTGGCCGCCGCCGCAACGGCAGCCCGCACCAACTGGCTCAGGCCGCCTTTCAAGGTCTGAAACAGTTGAACTGGCTCGGTCGACGACTTCTGCGCCCGGCCGCGTCCGGCGAGCACCCCTCTCGTCAGGCTTCCATATCGCGCCTCCAGCTCCAGGAAACGCGCCAGCACGCTGCTCACGCTCAGACGCTCCGGGTCGCCGCCATAAACGCCAGCCAGAAGAGGCTCCGCCAAATAATCTACGGCTTCCTGGCCATAGTGACTCGTGATGAACTCAGCCACAGAGCGGTCCCCTGCCGGACAAACCGCAGGCTTCCGAAACCACTCGAGGCCCATACGGACTTTCGTTTTCCAACTCACGAGCGGGCTCAGTAGTACAGGTAGAACGCGGGTAGGAACCATCATCATGAGCCCATCCGGAAGGGGGACCAGTCGCCCGCGCTTCACGACATAGGTGACGCGCAGATGATCGTTGGAGCCGATGACGTCGCCTTCCAGCCCGAGTTCTCGGATGAGGTCGAGCGCCCACGGCTTGGCTGCCAGGAAGCTGTCTGGACCGGCCTCAATCAGACACCCATCCACAAGCTCGGTTTGAATGACGCCGCCAAGCCGGCTCTGGCGCTCCACAAGCGTCGACGGAACCCCCGCGCGAGCGAGATAATACGCCGCAGAGACACCTGAGATGCCACCCCCAATGATGACGACTCTCCCGCTCACCCTAACCTCTGCATAGCCGTGTCCGCCAGCGCCTCGATCAGTCCCGGGGAGTCGTTCAGCGACTCCGGCCTGACTAGTTCGATGCCCCGTTCCTGAGCGTAGTTGCGGAAGAAAATATCAACGTCGTACAAGACTTCGACGTGATCGGCAACAAACCCGATGGGCGCCAAAATCACTCTTCGGACGCCCTCCGTAGCGTACTCATCAAGTTTGGACTCTACCGTCGGGCCCAACCACCTATCTCCCGTCATGCCCTGGCTCTGATACGCGAAGTCCCAGTTCGCCACGCCAGCCGCTTCTGCCACCAGCCTCGCCGTTGTGCGAGCCTCGCGGTCGTACGGATCGGACCGTTCAAGGACTTTTTCCGGTAAGCTATGGGCGGTGAATAAGATTCGATCTCCGGTTCCTGCTTGCCGTAGTTTCTGGGTAAAAGCGTCGATGAGGGCAGGATGATCGTGGAAGCTTTTGGCCCAAAGGATTTCTGTCCCCATGCCCAATGCCACCTTGGCTTCCTGCACGCGACGAAAATAGAGCCCTACACTGAACTTCGAGTACTGCGGCGCCAAGCAGATCGCCACCACCCGTTCCACGCCGTCCGCTTGAATGCGCTCCATCACCTCGGGAATGAGCGGGCGCCAATTTCGCATGGCGAAGTAGACCGGAATCCCCTTCAAACGCTGCTCGAGCGCCACCGCCTGTTGGCGTGTGCGAGCTAGCAGCGGAGAACCGCCGCCAATCGCCCGGTACCGCCTTTCCACCTCTCGCACTACAGGCAAAGGCATGGGAGACCCGCCGCGGATGTTGGCCAAATACGCAGGAATATCTTCTACCCGCTCCGGTGCGCCGTGCGCAAGGAGCAAGACTGCCCGCTTCACAAGCGATATTCCCGCACAATTTGAACGACGGCCTTCACATTCTCAACGGGCGTTTCGGGCAGAATCCCGTGTCCCAAGTTGAAGATGTGCCCTGGGCGAGTCCCGGCGCGTTTCAACAACTCGAGCACCCTCGTCCTTAACTCCGGAAGAGGAGCAAAAAGGACCGCAGGGTCAAGGTTGCCCTGAATCGCAGCACGGTAGCTGATATCCATCCAGGCTTGGTCAATGTTTAAACGCCAGTCCACGCCCATGACGTCGCCGCCCGCAGCGTGGAGTTCCTTGAAATACCCCGCCGTGCCGGTCCCAAAATGGATGACGGGCACGCCGGACGAGCGAATCCGTTCAATCAGCGCCCTCGAGTACTGCTGCACGTACCGAACGTAGTCTTCCACGCCGAGAGTCCCCACCCAACTGTCAAAGACCTGGATCGCTCGAGCTCCTGCCGACACCTGCATCAATGCGAACGGTCCCAGCACATCCACAATCTTGCCCATCAACCGCCGCCACAAAAGCTCGTCGCGGTACATCAATTGCTTGGTGCGGAGGAAGTTTTTGGATGGCCCCCCCTCGATCATGTAGCTCGCTATGGTGAAGGGGGCGCCGACAAAACCAATCACAGGGACCCGTCCTGCCAGCGCTTTGACGACCATCTGAATCGCTTCGCCCACATATCCCAGGTCGTCTGTATTGGAAATGGAAAGAGCGTCCACATCCGCGTTCGTGCGGACAGGGTTTTCGATGTGCGGGCCTTCGCCCGCCCGGAATTGCAACTTCAAACCCATGGGTTCTACGGGCAACAAAAGGTCAGCAAAAATGATCGCCGCGTCTACGTCCAAAATCTCCACCGGTTGCAACGTCACTGTCGCGGCGATGTCTGGGCGTTTACACATCTCCAGGATGCTGAACTTGGCCCGTATATCCCGGTACTGTTTCAAATAGCGGCCTGCCTGGCGCATAAACCACACCGGCCGCACATCGGTCGGCCGCCTGCGACAGGCATCGAGAAATCGGCTGTTCATTGGAGCCACGCGCATGCCAAATCCGTTTTATCCTCGCAAAAGTAAACTCGAAAACTTTTAGGCTTATTGCGGGCCGTCCATCGGCGGCCCAAAATAAAATAAGGCTTCGTCCAAGCCTCGCTATCCAAGGTCCGAGGAGCGACGACCGAAACCGAAAGCGTGCCCTGGGCCGGATACCCCGTCCGCGGATCCAGGATGTGGCTGTAAGTCGTTCGTCCTACTCGGAAAAACTTTTCATAACTACCGGAAGTGGACATGGACTCATCCCGTAAAACCACTTCCTCAATGGTTTCTTCATGTTTCAGCGGGTGGCGAATTCTGAGCCTCCATCCTTTTTCCCCCGGCGGAGCTCCAAGGGCATAAATGCTGCTTCCTCCAGCGCTAATCAGCGCCGAGTGGATTCCATTGGCCTTCAAAATCGCCACCATTTGATCGACCGCATACCCTTTACCGATGCCGCCCGGATCGATCTCCACGCCCCTCCGGGCAAACCGAACGGTCATCTCTTTGGGGTCTAAAAGGAGATTCCGATAGCCGACCCGTTCCATCGTCACTCGGATTTCAGCCCGGTGCGGGAGCCTCCCGCTCCCCTTGTAGAATCCCCATAACTTCACCAAGGGGCCTACTGTAATATCAAATGTTCCCTCACTCTTACGACTGTAGTCAACACATGCCGACAACAATCGAAACAATTCCTCAGAAACCCTGACGGGCTTCTCGGCAGCATACCTATTAACCTCGCTCCACTCGCTCTCCTTTCGATAGTTGGAGAGCATCGCCTCTAACCGTCTTACTTCTTCGAAGGCTTGCTCAGCAGCCGAACGCATGCGATAGGCGTCCGAGCCATAAAGCACCACGGAGAAGCTAGTTCCCATGGCGCCCTGGCTCTCTTCCAAACGTAAAAGATCCGTCGCGCAAAGCTGGACGCTAAGGGCAAGCCAACACAGCAGAATGCGCGCCATTTTATTGCGAAGCGTCCGTCTCGTCGCGCGGTCGCCCTTTCCGGACCCGTCGCAAAATACGTCTAAGGCGGACCGGATCCATGGCCACACCCACTTCGAAACGAAGCTCTGGTACACGAAAAAGATCAATTCTTTCAGCAAGTTGGCGCCGTATAAACCCGCTTGCTCCCCGCAGCGCCTCCAAGGCCGCCCGCCCTGCCTCGGCGTCAGCGGGAAGCTGCACCGTGATGTGCGCCATGTGCGAGTTTGCCGCCAAATGAACGTCCATCACCGCTACGTCGGTAATCCTGGGATCCGACAACTCGTAGTTGATGATTTCGTCCAATTCTTCCCGCATCGCCTCAGCGACACGTTGTATGCGGTGGGGATCCATGGTTCGATTCCCTTGCCTTCATTCTCTCAGGTTCGCCTTCCGCCTGCCAACAGTTTAAGCAGAAATCTTACCCTGAAGCCAGTCCAGATGCAAATAAACGGCAAAACGAACCGGGACAATGGCCGCCAGCCTTGGGGCAAGTTTTGGTGGGATTCTCAAGCGATGCAGGAGGGAATCAGGCCAACCACTCGAGGTCTGAACCCACTAGATCTCCGCCCAGGATGTGGGCAGCCTCAGATTCCACAGCTTGGAGAAGCCCTTGCAAATGAATGCGGTCGGGCGAAACGGCCACGACCGCGATGACGGAGCGTTGCCAGGAGTCTTGGTGATCGATTTCCGCCACCGACACGTTGAATTTAACCCGCAGCCGGTCCTTCAAGCTTTTGACGACGTGCCGTTTCTCTTTCAAGGAGTGGGAGCCTTCAATCTGAAGTTCCAAAGTAAGGACGCCGACCGAGGCCATGTGCGCCTCCCCGCTTAGGTCGGCAGTTCGGGTGCGGCCCGCTCGACCACAAACGCTTCGATGATGTCACCAGGCTTGATGTCGTTGAAGCCGGCCAAAGCGGCGCCACATTCGAATCCGGCCTTCACTTCAGAAACGTCGTTCTTGAAGCGCTTCAGGGAAGCCAGCCGGCCCGTGTGCACCACCACGTTATCGCGGAGCAAACGGACCTGGCAGTCTCGCGGTAGGACGCCATCCACCACCATGCAACCCGCCACGGTTCCCACCTTGGAGATATTGAACGTCTCGCGAACTTCAGCACGGCCCTTGTACACTTCTTTGAAAACCGGTTCCAGCATTCCGGTCTGAGCGCGCTTGATCTCGTCGGTCAGCTCGTAGATGATCGTGTGAAGCCGGATATCCACCTTCTCCTGTTCGGCCAGCGCGGCCGCGTTGCGCTCCGGTCTCACATTGAAGCCGACGATGATCGCATTCGAAGCCGAGGCTAGAAGCACGTCGGTCTCCGTGATCGCGCCCACCCCTGCGTGCAGGACGCGCACTTTAACCTTATCATTGGAAAGTTTTTGAAGCGTTTCGGTGAGGACTTCCGCCGTACCGCCTACGTCGGCTTTAAGAATGATAGGCAATTCCTTGGTTTCACCCTCACGAAGTTGCTCGTGCAATTGCTCCAGCGACAACTTCGCCCCGCGAGCCATGGCTTGCTCCCGAGCTTTCGCCTCTCGGTACATGACGATCTGCTTCGCTTTGGCCGTGTCTGTGACCACTTGAAACACGTCGCCCACTTCCGGTAGGGACTCAAGACCCAACACCTCCACCGGCATCGAAGGACCCGCCTCGCGGATGGAGTTGCCGCGGTCGTCGAACATCGCACGTACCTTTCCGAACACCGAACCGCAAATGAAGTAATCGCCGACACGCAGCGTGCCGTTTTGCACGAGCACGGTGGCCACCGGCCCGCGACCGCGGTCGAGCTTCTGCTCGAGAACCGTGCCCATGGCCGGACGGTTGGGATTAGCTTTCAACTCCTGCATGTCCGCCACTAGCAGAATCATTTCCAGCAGGAGGTCGATATTCGTGCGAGCTTTGGCCGAAACCGGAACCATCACCACATCGCCACCCCAATCTTCGGCCAGAAGACCTCGGTCAGCGAGTTGTTGTTTGATGCGCTCGGGCTGAGCCTCTGGCTTATCGATCTTGTTGATAGCGACGATAATGGGTACGCCCGCCGCTTTGGCATGGTCGATGGCTTCGAGCGTTTGCGGCATCACCCCGTCATCCGCAGCCACAACCAATACGACAAGGTCGGTGACTTTGGCGCCGCGCGCTCGCATTCGGGTGAAAGCCTCATGGCCGGGAGTATCGATAAATACGATTTTCTGGCCGTTGTGCTCGACGTAATACGCGCCGATGTGTTGAGTGATTCCACCAGCTTCTCGGTCCGCCACGTTGGAAGAACGAATGGCGTCCAGTAGTGACGTCTTTCCGTGGTCCACGTGGCCCATGATCGTCACTACGGGAGGCCGTTTGACTAGATCTTTGCTCTCCTCCTGTAGCTCGATTTCTTGTGTGGTTTCTTCCTCATAACTGACCTGGTTCACCGTCGCTCCGAACTCGCGAGCGATCTCCTCGGCCATCTTCACATCCAAAGTCTGGTTGATGGTCGCGAAAATCTTTTTCTCCACCAGCTTTTTGATGACCAAGTTGGCCTTGAGACCTAGTTTTTCGGAGAGCTCTTTGACGGTGATGCCCTCTGAGATGGTGATGTCGCGATTCACTGCGAGCACCGCTTCGGCTTGAGCTCGCTTTCGGATTTCGCGCAGGCGGCCTTCCTGCTCCTCTACGAGGTCGCGAGCGGGACGGCCACGCTTGCCGGCCTCGCGGCGTTGAGCTTCTGTCAGCACTGGCTCCGCAGGGATGGGGGCAGCGGAGGTCGGATGCATGCCCCTTCCACGAGCGGTACGGGCGGCTGGGGCGCCCCCGGGAGTTGCCCTGACGGCAGGCTGACCCGGCCGCAACGGGCCGCGATAAATCGGCTGGCCCGGAACGGGTGTAGGTCGCTGGGGCTGACCAGGAACCGGGCCGCGAGCTACCGGCTGCCCGGGAAGAGTGGGCCTTTGCGTCTGTTGGATCCGCGCCACAATCTCCGGCCGGGGTGGAACCACAGGGCGCGCCGCTGGCTGCGCCGCCAAAGGACGCAAAGCGGGCCCAGCGGGCGCGGGACGTTGCGCTCCAGCCGGCGCTGGAGAAACGGGCGGGGCCGGCTTTGGCGCCGGTGGGCGCGGAGCAGGCGCAGGTTTAGGAATTCCAGGAACCGCCGGAGCCGGCTCCGCCGCGATTACAGATGCAACTTGCCGGGGGGCTCCCAGGATTTGCCCAGGACGCGGAGCAGCCGGGGTAGTTTTCGGAGTCGGTTTCGGACCGGGCGCGACCACGGCCGCCGGAGGCAAAGGTATGGAGGCGGGCTTGGGCGGCGGAGGCGGAGGCGCCTCAGCTACAGGTGCGCCTGGAGTAAGTGGCGTGGGGATAGTCGGCGCCTGGGGGCGCACGGAACCCGGCTTCTGCAATGGCGGATGAATAGGACCTCCGGTGGCTAAAGGCGGACGGATAGGGGTGGCTTTGGGAACGGCCCGCTCCTGGGTAGCAGCGGTGGATTCCTCTTTTGAGCCCTCTGCGGGTGGACTGGCGGCTGGCTCTCCGGCGGGAGGCGGCGGGGGTGGTGGCGGCGGTGCAGGCTGCACTGCGGTGGGCGTGGGCGTCGGGTCAAACAACCCGCGTTCCTCCGTCCCTGCTTCACCCGCAGCCTCGATTCCCGGATAACTTTCTTCTTCCCCGCGGATGCGCGCGCGGATCTTTTGCGCTACCTCTTCGTCAATCGAGCTAGAGTGCGTTTTCTTCTCGAGGACGCCAAACTCCGGCAGCAGCTCGATGATGCGATTTGTTTTGACCTCGAGCTCTCGCGCCAGCTCGTTGATCCGTATCTTCATATAAGCGGTCTTACTCTCGCCTGTTCCTAACCTTTTTGATCTCCGCCCTTAGGTTCGAAGTTCGCAGGACTTATCCGCGGTTGGGTAGGTCCTCAGGCACACCCTCTGGTGCTCCTGAGTCCATTATGGTATCAGATTCTCGCGGTTCCGGCTCGGATGCAGCCGCCTGTTCCTCAACGGCCGCCTCCGGCGCTCCTGCCGTATCCGTGGCCCCGGCAGGCTCTTGCGGGCTCTCAAACTGTGCGTAATAGTTATTCACCGCCAGTTGGATTTTTTCCACCATTTTCGGTCCGATCCCTGGAATCTCTTCCAACTGTTCCGGCGTCATGGCGCCTAGCCTTTCCACAGTGCCGATGCCCGCTTCCACCAGCCTTTGAAGCACGCTCTCCCCTAAGCCGTGTTCAGCGAGCACAGAGACAGGCGCACCTTGGATGATCTGGTTCGCCATCTGGGATTCAAATTCCTGACGCTTTTCTTCTTCGCTTTTAATGTCGATCCGCCAGCCTATCAGTTTCGCCGCCAGACGGACATTCTGGCCCTTTTTGCCGATCGCCAGCGACAACTGCGAATCATCGACAATCACTTCCATGTGCCGCGCCTCAGGATCGAGGATCGTGACTTTAGCGATCTTGGCGGGGCTCAACGCGTGCGTGGCAAACACGACAGGATCATCCGAGTATTCAATGATGTCGATCTTTTCGCCACGCAGCTCCCGGATGATAGATTGCACGCGCATGCCCTTCATACCCACGCACGCGCCTACCGCGTCCACGTCGCGATCACGGCTTTGAACGGCGATTTTGGTGCGCTCGCCCGCTTCCCGCGCACATGCTTTAATCGTCACTGTGTTGTCGTAAATCTCCGGGACTTCCTGTTCGAAAAGGCGTTTTACGAACTCAGCATCCGCTCGCGAGACGATCACTCCTGCATTCTTGCCCGTTTTTTCGACGCTCTTGATCACACAACGTATACGTTCGCCGACACTGAAGCTTTCCAGCTTCGACTGTTCCTTCTTCGGCAGGCGGGCTTCGGTCTTGCCGATGTCCACGATTAAATCCTGCCCCTCAATCGCCTTGACCGTACAATTCACCAGCTCACCAACCCGCCCGGCAAACTCTGAGTGGACGGTTTCACGCTCCGCCTCACGTACCTTCTGCATAATCACTTGTTTGGCGGTTTGCGCAGAAATGCGACCTAGGGATTCCATGTTTTTCGGGATGCGGATTTCCGAACCCACAGTAGCCGACGGGTCGATACGCTGCGCTTCTTCCAGTGAGATTTCCTGGTCCCGGTCCGTTACTTGCTCAACTATCCGCTTCACGGCGTAAATTTGAATGCCCGCTTTGCCTTCGAATTCCGCAACCAGCGTCTCATTCGTCCGGAAATGTTTTCGCGCCGCCGTAATCATGGCGTCTTTGACGGCATCGGCTATGATCTGGGGGTCGACGCCCTTTTCTTTGCTCAGAATCTCGATCGACTGATAGATCGTTCCCACGCTTTCCTCTTTCCAGCTATGTTAGGGAATTACCACTCGAACTTGAGGTTCGCCTTCTTTACTTGATTCAGGCTGAACCGGATCAGTTTGCCGGCTCCTGCCTCCAAGGCGATTACGTCGCCGGAGATTTCGCGCAGCGTGCCTTCCCAGTGCGAGCGTTGCTCGATCGGCTCTGTCAGCGTGACACGAATCTTGCGGCCCGTAAACCTCTCAAAATCTTTCGGCTTCGTTAGCTTGCGCTCCACGCCAGGCGAGCTGACTTCCAATTGGTAGCTGCCCCCCGGCACGACGTCTTCGATGTCGAGAATCGTACCTACCTGTTGGGAAATGGTTTCGCAATCGGCGTGCGTGACGCCTGAAGGCTTATCAATGACGATGCGCAAAACGCGCCTTCTGCCGCTGCCTTTGAAGTCCACCTCGACGATCTCGAGGCCTTCGCTGGCAGCAACCCGCTCTGCAATCGCCGTCACTTTCTCGACAACGCCTTCCGCCATGCCGGTCCGGAATCTAGACAACAAAAAAGTGGGCTTTCGCCCACCTCGTATACTCTGCCTCGCTTCCATTATACAAACAAACACGAGCTTTCTGGTCAACCTGGTCAAACCATATAGAGATAGCTCGCCTGGCGCTTGAAACATTAATTAAGGACGGGTAGGTCCCTGGCGCCCTGTCAAAGTTCGGGAGCAGAGAGAGAATCTGCAAGTCGCACTTGCGCACGGTCTGGAGGTCTGGTAACCTGAAGAAGTCGCCATTGAAGCCGCCGGTTGGGTCAAGCAATGTGCTTGCAAAACCCTAGAGCCTGCGGTAAGCTGGTAGATGGCCAAAAGCCCCGCAAACTGGAAATAGCCGTTGCGCATCGGCGCAGCGGGCGGTTCAGCGGTGTTCTTTTGAGTTCCGAAGGTTCTTTGGAGCGGACCTCTCGACAACGATCGGTTGTAAGAGGGAGTTCGTCTCCAGGGTGACCTTCCGAGGCGGGCGTAGGTTTGGATTTTCGGGAACGGATGTCCGGGCCTAGGCAGGGATCTTTGACAAGAAGAGGTTGGACGCTCAGCAAGAGAAGTGGAGTTGATTCCGAAGCATTGA
>Ga0078972_1002552_pt1 | contig 59539 bp, 51 predicted proteins | sample YelNatPaOPGAMG01_FD_67568 | JGI IMG/M metagenome (GOLD analysis project Ga0078972, IMG submission 67568) | Hot spring thermophilic microbial communities from Obsidian Pool, Yellowstone National Park, USA - OP-RAMG-01 (SPADES assembly) (version 2) | ecosystem: Environmental > Aquatic > Thermal...
ACCGCAGGCAGGATGGTTTCTTCATAGGGGTGTTCCTGTAAATAAGAATCATTTTGAATTAAGTAACTGGGTTAATTCAGGAACTCAAATGAAAAATCAAAAAACTCTTCCTTCTATCTGGCTGAATGATTATGTGGTTGGGCAAAACTGTCTTCCCTATGCAACATTTTCCAATCCTACAAGAAATTATGTTCTTTTGAAAGGAAGGGAAACACTTCTTTCTCTTGATGTAGCAACAAACTATGAAAGTGTTTCTGGAGTAAAATTTAAAGCAATTTTTGATGGTCAGGAAATCCAACCAGTAAATCCAAAAGTTGTTTTACATAGAGATATCTCAAATTATGCAAAAGATGTATTTTATGGAAACACAACAGTCAATTTCATTTTACCACCCACAGATAAAGATAATGTAGAACTTACAGTAATGATGGATACAACAAGTATAGATGGATTTGATGATGCAGAAGGAAAGGGCGAAAGAATTATTTTAGATATGTTTTTACAATTTAAGAATTCCTATGGAAGGCAATTAAATATTGTTGTTCAACCTGTTCAGTTGTTTATTACTGGATATACGACAAAAATGCCAAATGCTACCGCCGTTGCCAGTTCCTTAAAAAAACTTATTCCTGCGATGTTGCCAATTTCAAAAGATGACTTATATATAATAACAGCACCAGTGACGACATTTTATGGTGGAATACTTTCAATGTTCAGCACAACTGCATTACTAAATAGAATAGCCAACTATCTCGCCACTGGACAGGGATTTATAAATACAACTGCCTCAATTGGTGACTGGTTAACTGGAAAAGAGACAGCAAGAGTTGATTTTGTTGTTGCAGTGCTGCCAGAAGGGGTTCTTGGAGAAGGAGTACATGGAGCAAGTTTGGCTTTGAGAAGAGGGGTAATTTTTGTAGATGAAAACCATCCAGATGCTGCCTTACATGAAATGGGTCATGGGATTGGTTTATATACAGGAAAAGAACAATATGACCAGTTTCCACCCACAGGGCTACCTGTTGAAGGATTGACTGCTTTTATAAATGAGCCATCAGCATCAAATTCTATAAATGGTTTCAGAAACAGGTTTTTACATTTTCCACATAAAGAGCATTCCTGGTATGAAGATAAATTCTGGTTTGATATTATGGGTTCAGGAAATTTAAGTTGGCCTATCTGGACAACTTTTTCTGCCTTCAGAAATTATTTTCAATCGGCTCTTGGAGAGAAAACAAAATCAAGCCAATACAGTTATTCAAAAGTTCCATCTGGTTATAAGAGAATTTTTATATCAGCAGAAACAGAGAAAACATCTTATGCTGGTTATGGTTATAAGATGGTGCAGGGAACTATAAAAAGTTTTGATATTACGGATTTTGCCACAGGTAAAATAGATGTTCCTGTTTTTTGGGATGAAGATAATTGCGCAAGTAATGACTATAAAATTGTTTGCTATGATGAATATGATACAATAATTCACTGGAGGTTATTCACAGTTGTAACTCCCTATCCATCAAGTATTGGCTATGTGAACTGGCCAGAAGAAAGTAGTTGGTGCGGAACATTTGATATACCTAAAAACACAAAAAAATTCAAAATTTATACAAGAAATGACGAGAACATTTTTGAAGTAAGTTCTACTGAATATGAAGGGATAAAAATAAATTCACCAGTGCAAGGGATAGCATTAACAGATAGTGTAGAAATTTCATGGGGAGTAACCCAGACAAAGTCATATCAGGATTTAAATTATATTGTGATGGCAAGTGATGATGGAGGAAATAGTTGGTTTCCAGTAAGTATCCCTACAGAGCAATTAAAAATAACAATACCGACAAATTTTCTCAAATCATCAGATAATATAATTTTCAAGGTAATAGGAAGTAATGGACTTGGGAATGTTTCAGATGAGGTAAGTGGATTAAAGATAGAAAACAGGAAACCAAAGGCAATAATAAATACACCTAAAGATGGATGGATAGGAGAGAGAGGGATAAAATGGGAATTAAAGGGATATGGAGAGGACATAGAGGATGGAATAATAGCAAATGGTATATGGACTTCTTCAATAGATGGTAGAATAAACACAGATACAGATGTAATATTAAGCCCAGGGAAACACACATTAACATTTGAGGTAGAGGATAGTGGTGGATTAAAAGATAGTGCAAGTGTAGAGATAGAGGTAAAGGATATGGAGAAAGTAGATTTAGGAATAAGAGAAGGGGATTTAAGTGTTATCATAGAAGGGAAAGACCCATTAAATACATCAGCAGTGGAGTGGTTAAAGAAAGATGGAGTTCACAGAGTAATTTTAAGAATACAGAATACAGGGAAAGAGACACAATTTAAAGGGACAATATATTTAAAAGAACCCGGTAAGACAGAGAGGATTTTAATAAGTAAGGATTTTGTGGCAAGTCCATTTGAAGAAGGAGTAATAAGTGATACATTTATAGCAAGTCAGGAAGGAGAATATCAGATAAAAGGAGAAATAAAAGATATAGTTCCAGAAGATACAAATCCTGATAATAACCAGAGAATATGGGTATATAAAACAAAGCCGAAATTACCGGTAATAGGAATAATTCCAGATGAAATTGATTTTGGTAATGCAAGAAGTAAGAAAGAGGGATATATTCTGGTAAAGAACTATGGAGATGCAAACTTAAAGATAACAGGACTGACAATAACAGGGACAAATTCAAGAGAATTTTCAGTTGATACAGGGATATTACAGAATGATATTTTACCCGACAATAGTATTTTCATTCCTGTTTATTTCAAACCAAATTCAGAAGGAGAAAAAAATGCGATATTGAACATAAATTCAAATGATAATACAAACCCAAGTATATCTATAAATTTAAAAGGTAATTGTATTGGATTGCTTGGAGACATAAATGGAGGGGGGATAGATATAACAGATGTGATATTATGTTTAAGGCAGGCGATAGGTATAGACCAGGCAAATATAGAGAAAGCAGATGTAAATGAGGATGGATTAGTAGATATAGTGGATGTAATTTTGATATTAAGAAAAGCAATAGGTCTTGATTAAAAGGAAATAGAAGTTAAGGTTTTAAATAATTCTATTAAAATAATAATCCTTTTCTACAATTTAAATTAATTTGAAAAAATTGGTCAATAAAACTTATCTATAATTTTTTTAACGAATTCTTTACATATTCAAATTTTTAAATTAAGATTTTTTTAAAAAAGGAGATTTTGTGTTAAGTAAAATAGAAAAATTCTTGCATTATATAATGGGTAAATATAAAGAGAATGTCATTAGAGTTATTGAAATAGAAGAAAAAAAAGGGGAATATGAAAATCTGCCTTCTTTTATATGTGATGAATTAAAAAATAGATTAAAGAGAATTGGGATTGAAAAAATTTATTTACATCAAATAAAAGCAATTGAAAAACTCAATTTAGGGGAAAATATAATAGTAACAACATCAACAGGAAGTGGCAAAACATTAATCTATAATCTTTTTATTCTTAATGAAATTTACAAAAATTCTAATATTAAAGCACTTTACATTTTCCCTACAAAAGCATTAACTCAAGACCAACTCAAAACTTTAAAAAATTTTGATGTAAAAGCAGAAATTTATGATGGAGATACACCTGAAAATTTAAGAAGAAAAATAAGAGCAAATCTTCCAAATATAATACTTACAAATCCAGATATGGTTCATATTGCATTTTTACCTTTTCATGAAAAATGGAGAGATTTTTTTTCAAGATTAAAATTTATTGTAATTGATGAAGTTCATACATATAGAGGAATTTTTGGTTCTCAGGTAAGTCATGTAATAAGAAGATTAAGAAGAATATGTGAATATTATGGTTCAAATCCTCAATTTATTTTACTTTCAGCAACAATAAATCAACCGGAAATTTTTGCAAAAGAATTTACAGGTTTGGATTTTGAGAAAATAACTGAAAGTTCATCACCATTACCTAAAAAATATATCGTTTTCTGGGATTCTAAATTTGAATCTTATTATACACAGGCAATAGAATTACTTAAGGAAAGCATAAATTATGGATTTTCAACAATACTTTTTACAAATAGCAGAAAATCAGCAGAACTTTTACAGGTCTGGGCAATAAAAAATTATAAAAATATAGAAAATTTAATATCAGCATATAGGGCTGGTTATTTGCCAGGAGAAAGAAGAGAAATTGAAAAAAAGTTGTTTTATGGAGAATTAAAAGGTGTAATTTCAACAAGTGCCTTAGAACTTGGAATTGATGTTGGTTATCTTGATTGTTGTATTCTTTTTGGTTATCCTGGTTCAATTATAAGTTCATGGCAGAGAATTGGAAGAGTAGGGAGAAAAAGAGAAGGGCTTGTAATTTTTATATCTCTTGATGATGCACTTGACCAGTATTTTATAAGAAATCCAGAAGAATTTATTAAAAGGCAATTTGAAGATGTTATAATAAATTTTGAGAATGAAATAATATCTGAAAATCATATCAAATGTGCTTCAATTGAAATTCCGGTAGACCTGTATAATGATGAAAAATTCTATGGAGATATTCTTAAAAAAGTTATTTTGAATAAAGAATTCTCAAAAACAAGAAGCGGTAAATATTTTTATACTGGAAAACCAATACATATGAATATCAGTTTGAGAACAATAGGAGATTTGTATTCAATAATTGATTTAGATGAGGAAAAAGTTATAGGAGAAATTGAAGAAAATAAGGTAATTTTTGAATGTTATCCGGGAGCAATCTATTTACATCATGGAAAAAAATATGAGGTTATATTTATAAATTTTGAGAAAAAAATGGTTGTTGTTGAAAAAAATAATGGCGACCATTATACACAGCCAAACTGGTGGGAAAAAATTGATATATTAAATACACAGAAGGAAAAGGAAAAGGGTAAATTTTTAATAAAATTTGGAGAGATTAATGTAACAAAACAGGTTGTAAGTTATGAAAAAAGAAGAGAGAAAGATAAAACACTTATTGGAACATATATGTTAAATTTACCTCCGGAAAAGTTTAAAACACAATCATTATGGATAGAGATTCCAGAAGATTTATTATATGAGATGAAGGAGAAAAAATTTGATTTTCCAGGAAGTATTCATGCGACTGAACATTCAATAATTTCAATTTTCCCACTTGAAGTTACCTGTGATAGAATGGATATAGGTGGATATTCATTTCCATTTCATCAGCAAACAGAAAAACCCACAATTTTTATATATGATGGATATCCTGGAGGAGTTGGAATTACAAAGATTGCATATGAAAGAATTGAAAAAATTTTTGAGATTTCTTACAATTCTGTATTAAACTGTAAATGTGAAATGGGTTGCCCTTCATGTATTGTTTCTCCAAAATGTGGAAATAATAATCGTCCTTTAAGTAAGTCCGGATGTCTTTATTTATTAAATTACCTCATAAAATCCTAATAAGCATTCCTGTATATTTCAATTATGTTTTCTTTATTTATAGGACATGGGTTATTTTCAATTGGAACAGATACTTCCAGTGCTTCCTCTGCAATTTTTTCAAATATATCAGAAGGAATATTTAAATCTCTTAATTTTGGTATATTCAGTTTTTTATTAAGTTTTTTTATTTCCTCTATGAGTAGATTTGCCTTATAATTCTCGCTTTTATTTAAATATTCTGGCATAATAGTGTCCAGAATATTTGCAAACTCCCTTTCAATTGTAAATGACTTATCATTTTTTAAATCAAATTCAAGGACATATGGTAATAATATTGCATTTCCTATTCCATGAGGAACACCGAATTTGCCTCCAAGTGGATATGACATTGAATGGATTGCTGTAACTCCTGCATTTGCAAGTGAAACACCAGCGAGAAAACTTCCATATAGCATATTTTCCCTTGCATTTAAATTTTCACCTGAAATATATGCGGTATAAATATTATTCCATATGAGTTTGATTGCTGTTAGTGAAATTGGTTCTGTTAAAAAATTTGCTCTTCTTGATATATAACTTTCTATAGCATGACATAAAGCATCAAGACCTGTAGAAGCAGTTATATTTGGAGGTAAAGAAATTGTTAAAACAGGGTCAAGTATTGCATAATCTGGATATAAATATGGACTGTTTATTCCTCCTTTTTTCTTTATATCTCCTCTTATAAAAACAGCAGTAAATGTTACTTCACTTCCTGTTCCTGCTGTTGTTGGTATCATAATCTTTGGAACACCTGGTTTTTTTACCTTATTCAATCCCTGATAATCTTTTACAGAGCCATCATTTGTTATAAGAATACTTGCTGCCTTTGCTGTATCAAGAGAACTTCCTCCGCCAATTCCACATACACAATCACATTTATTTATTCTTGCAAAATTTCCACATTCATCACCTATATCAGTCGTTGGTTCTTTTTCTATTTTATCAAAAATAAAAAAATTTATATTTTCTTTTTTTAAACCATTTATTATATCCTGAAAAAATTCTGTTTTTGAAAAATTTTTGTCAACAACAATAAGAAGGTTTTTACAATTGATTGACTTAACAATAGATGGTAAATAAGATATGGAATTTGGACCATAAATCACTTCTGGCTTACACAAAAATTGAAATTTTTTAACCATAAATTTATTATATATTTAAAATTTGAATAAGTCAATTTGATTTCTAACTAATTTTGTGATATATTTACTAAATTGTAAAAAAGGAGATGAAAATGAAGGTGGGAATTATTGGCTTAAGAATGGGCAAGTCCCATCTTATTGCATATTTACAAAATCCAAATACAGAAGTTTATGGAATATGTGATACTGATGAAGAAACACTGAAAAAAATAAAGGATGAATTTAAAATCCCTTTTGCAACAACAGATTATAGAGAATTGATAAATATAAAAGATATTGAGATTATATCAGTTGCTTCCCCAGATTTTTTTCATAGAGAACATTCAGTTAGTGCTTTGCTTTCTGGGAAAAATGTTTTATGTGAAAAACCACTTGCTTTAAATCTTGAAGATTGTATTGAAATTATAAAAGCAGTAAAAAAATCTGGTAAAAAATTTATGATAGGTCAGGTATGTAGATTTGCTCCTGGTTTTGTTTTAACAAAGGAAATAATTGAATCAGGTGAAATTGGAGAATTATTTTTTGTTGAAAGTGAATATGCTCATGATTATAGAGTTGCAGAGGGAGTTGGTAAGTGGAGAAAAGACCCAAGGAGAGAACCATTTATTGGTGGAGGATGTCATGCTGTTGATTTGTTAAGATGGATAGCAGGAGACCCTGTTGAGGTTTTTGCATATTCAAATCATAAATGTTTAACTGACTGGCCTGTTAATGATGCAACTATAGCAATTTATAAATTTGAAAATGAAGTTATGGGTAAAGTTTTCTGCTCAATAGGATGTATAAGACCATATACAATGAGAAGTGTTTTTTATGGAACAAAAGGAACAATAATTTCAGATAATACTTCTGACCATATATTACTTTGTTCAAAAAGATATTTTAAAGAAACATCTAACTATAATTTTGCTAAAATTCCTGTTTCTATTTCTTCCCATAATATTTCTGCTGAAGTAAATTATTTTGTGGAAAAAATTTTGAAAAATGAAGATATTGATATGAATGAAATAGAAGGAACAAAGACTGTTGCAAGTTGTCTTGGAGCAGTAATATCAGCAAGAGAAAATAGAAAAGTTGATATAAAAAATGAACTTTTTAGTAAATTTATTAATATTTAGGAGGATAAAATGGCTATAGTGAAACTTGAAAGGATAAAAGAATTTATGAATATTTCTTATGCTGCTGAAATGCTTCTTGAAAAAAATGAAAAAGAAATTTCTTTTTCTGTAAATTTTAAAACAAAGGATGATGAAATTGTTTTCTGTGATACTTATGTTGTTTATCATAATGTTGTTTTAGGACCGGCAAAAGGTGGAATAAGAATGGCGCCAAATGTAACTTTAGAGGAAACAAGGAGGCTTGCAAAGATAATGACATATAAAAATGCTTTAACAGAACTTCCTTTTGGAGGTGGGAAATCTGGAATAAGGATAGAAAATCCAAATATTGATGAATTTACAAGAATTTCCATTTTTAAAGAATATGTTCATATGATAAGGGAAGAACTTATTGCAGAACAATATATTCCTGCACCTGACCTTGGAACTGACCCGTTTGATATGGCTGTTATTTACGGAGAACTGCATAAACCGGAATGTGTTACAGGCAAACCAGTTAAAATTGGTGGTCTTCCAGGAAGATTAGAGGCAACAGGAAGGTCAGTTGCCACCTCAACAAAAATATATGTTGAAGAAATAATGAAAGAAAAATTGAATAATTTAAAAATAGCAATTCAGGGTTTTGGGAATGTTGGTAGATGGACCTCCTATTTCCTTGAAAAATTTGGTGCAAAAATTGTAGCAATTTCTGATATAAATGGAGGGATTTATAATGATAGAGGATTTAATATAGAAAAGTTGTTTCAATATACACCAACAAAAAATACTACAATTGCAGATTATCCAGAGGCAGATAAAATTACAAATAAAGAATTGCTTGAAATGGATGTTGATATTTTAATTCCATGTGCAACAGAAAATGTGATAACAAAAGAAAATGCAGGAAGGTTAAAATGTAAAGTTATAATAGAGGGTGCAAATGACCCTGTAACAGAGGAGGCAGACGAAATACTTAAAGAGAGAGGAATACCGGTATTGCCTGATTTTCTCTGTAATTCAGGAGGAGTTATTGCTTCATATATAGAATGGAGAAATGGTAAATCCGGAAATCAAACTGAAAAAGAGGAAGTTTTTGGTGAAATTGATAGGAAAATTAAAAAGTGCTTTTATAAGATAAAAGAAACAAAGGAAAAACTAAATTCTACTTATAGAGAAGCAGCAACCTATATCGCAGTAAAATTCCTTATAGAAGCAATGCATGAAAGAAGATGGCTTTAAATCATGTCTTTTTTGCAATATTTGGGTCTGTTACTCTCTGAACTTTAACAACCTTTTTTGGTTTTGATGTTTTCTTCAATTCTTCAATTAAATTATCATATTCCTTTCTATCAACAGGTATTTCAACAACTTTATTTTTCCTTCCAGAGAGAATACATGCATTTATAAATTCCACACTATTCAATCCTTCTTCTCCTTTTACTATTAATTCCTCACCATATAAAATAGCCCTTGCAAAGTTTTTTATTATAACACCATGACCTGTCTGTATATTTGATGTAATTTCTATTTTCTCTTCTGTATATTGGAGTGCAGCCCACATATCAGGACATTCTTTTGTAAACTCACTTACAGGTTTTTCAAAAGAATAGAGAGTTAAACTATTTCCTCTTATAATTAATTTTCCCTTTTCTCCTGTAATTTCAAGATGGAATGGACCAACAGGTTCACATGTTGAAGTATAATAATATCCCCATGCTCCATTTTCATATTCTAAAAATGCAGCAACTTCATCCTCCACTTCTATATTATGTAAACGAGTTCTTGTTTTTGCTTCTATCTTTTTTGGGAGTCCTGCAAGCATTGTGAATAAATCAATTGTATGTGGTGCTTGATTAATTAAAACTCCTCCTCCTTCTCCAACCCATGTTGCCCTCCAAGTTCCACTATCATAATATGCCTGAGTTCTATACCATGGGTCTATACAAACAGATTTCATTATTTCTCCTATTGCACCACTTTTAACAATTTCTTTTGCTTTTTTAAATAATGGTTCTGTCCTTCTCTGAAACATTATTGAAAAAACTTTCTTTGATTTTTTTGCTGCTTCAATCATTCTATCAGCATCTGATACCTTTACTGCTATTGGTTTTTCACTTAAAACATGGAGTCCATTTTCAAAGGCAAAAATACTTATTTCAGGATGAAACCAGTGAGGAGTTGCAACAATAACAGCATCACACAATCCACTTTTTATCAATTCTTTATAATCAGTAAAATATTTAACACCAAATTCTTCTCCTCTTTGTTTTGCTGTCGCCTCATCAACATCAGAAACACAGGTTAATTCTGTTTCAGGAAGATTTGAAACAATTTTACAATGAGCATATCCCATTCCTCCAACCCCAATTATTCCTATTTTCAATTTTTCCATTTTTCCCTCCTGTTTTTAACTTTTTATTTTATAAAATTTTGGATAAATAGTCAAAAATTTGACTAAACCCAAGATTATTTTAAAATGTCTAAATGATAAGAATGGGTAAAAAATTTTTTGTTTTTTATGTTATTTTATGTATTTATGCCTTTTCAAATAATGTTAAAAAAATTAGAAGTGGTGAATCACATACATTAATTTTGTTAGGAAATGGGAAAATATATGGTTTTGGATGGAATGAATCTGGTCAGGTTATAAATGGTAATTCTAAAAATTATAAAAAAATTGTTGAAATCAAAGGCGTTGAAAGTATAGTGGATATTGATGTAGGAGATATTCATTCAGTTGCATTAAGGAAAGATGGTATTGTCTTTACATGGGGGAACGATTTTTCAGGTCAACTCGGAAGCCCTGATTATAAAAATTTTCATTTACCGGTTATAGTGAGGATGAAAAATGGAGAGATTTTAAAAGATATTATAAAGGTTGCTGCTGGCTGGGATTTTTCTGTTGCTTTAAAAAAAGATGGGACTGTATGGACATGGGGTGAAAATAAATATGGACAACTTGGAGATGGAACTTATAAAAATAAATATTACCCAGTTTGTGTAAAAGGTCCAAAAGGTATTGGTTATTTACAAAATATAGTAGATATAAAAGCAGGTGCTTATCATGTCCTTGCACTTTCAAAAGATGGGACTGTATGGGCATGGGGAGATAATCAATTTGGACAACTTGGAGATGGGAGTTTTATTTCAAAAAAATATCCTGTAAAAGTAAAAAATTTTTCTGGTAATGGAGAACTTTCTGATATAGTCAAAATTGAATGTGGTGCATTTCATTCCTGTGCAATAAATAAAAATAGTGAAGTTTTGATGTGGGGAAAAAATATGAAAGGACAACTTGGAAACGGAACTTATGAAGATAGAAATTTACCTGTTTTTGTGAAAAATGAAGAAGGGAAAGGGCATCTTAAAGAAATAGTTGATATTTCACTTGGTAGAAACCATACAATTGCTTTAAATAAAAATGGAGAAATATTTGTATGGGGAAGTAATAAATATGGTCAACTTGGTAATGAAATTTTAAAAAGTAGTCCATTTCCTGTAAGAGTATATTTAAATGGGAAACCATTAAATAAGATTGTTAAGATATCAGCAGGTGGTGCTTTCAATGTTGTTTTAAATCAAAAAGAAGAACTATATTTTTGGGGAGCAAATAGAGTTTTTATAAAAGGAAGTGAAATAAATCCCTTCCCTCTTAAAATTGCCAAATTTTGACTTCTCTTCATTTTAGAATATAATATTAAGAAATCTCAAGGAGGAAAAAATGAAAAGTGATAATATTAAAAAAGGATATTTGAGAGCACCTCATAGAAGTTTATTGAAGGCAGTTGGTTTAACTGATGAGGAAATAGAAAGACCAATAATTGGTATTGCAAATTCAGCAAATGAGATAATACCAGGTCATATTCATCTAAACAGAATAACAGAGGCAGTAAAAGCAGGAATAAGAATGGCAGGTGGAACACCACTGGAATTTGGAGTTATTGGTGTTTGTGATGGAATTGCCATGGGTCATACTGGAATGAAATATAGTCTGGTCTCAAGGGATATAATTGCTGATAGTGTTGAAATTATGGCAGAGGCACATCAGTTTGATGGAATAGTTATGGTAGCAAGTTGTGATAAGATTGTTCCAGGGATGCTTATGGCTTTATTGAGATTGAATATTCCAGGATTGCTTGTAAGTGGAGGTCCTATGCTTTGTGGAATTTTACCAGATGGGAAGGAGATTGATTTAATAAGTGTTTTTGAAGGAATTGGAAAATTTTTGAATAAGGAAATAAGAGAGGATGACTTAAAATTAATTGAAGATAGAGCATGTCCTGGAGCAGGTAGTTGTTCAGGTATGTTTACTGCAAATTCTATGAATTGTTTATCAGAGGCACTTGGTCTTGCTTTACCGGGTAATGGAACAATTCCGGCAGTTGATTCAAGAAGAATACGGCTTGCAAAATATGCAGGGATGAAGGTTGTTGAACTTGTAAGAAAGGATATAAAACCAGGGGATATAGTTAAACTTGATAGTTTTTTAAATGCTATAACTGTTGATATGGCAATAGGAGCAAGCACAAATACTGTTTTACATATACCAGCAATAGCAAATGAGGCGGAAATAAAGATTGACCTTGAAATTTTTGACAGAATAAGTAGAAAAACACCTAATATCTGTAAACTTTCACCTGCATCAAATCAGCATCTTCAGGACCTTGATAGAGCAGGTGGTATTTCAGGAGTTATGAAGGAATTAAGTAAAAAGGGATTGATTTATGAGGATTGTTTAACTGTTTCAGGAGAAAAGATAGGAGATATTATAAGGAAAGCAGAGATTTATGACAGAAATGTGATAAGGAATATTGAAAATCCATATATGAAAGAGGGAGGAATTGCAATATTAAAAGGTTCTCTTGCACCTGATGGAGCAGTTGTTAAACAATCAGCAGTTAAAGAAAATGTAATGAAATTTAAAGGTAAAGCATATGTTTTTGATTGTGAAGAGGATGCAATGAATGCAGTAATAGAAGGTAAAATAAAAGAAGGGGTAATAATTATAAGATATGAAGGGCCTAAAGGTGGTCCAGGAATGAGGGAAATGCTTTCAATAACATCTGCAATAAGTGGTAAAGGACTTGATGAGAAGGTGGCATTAATTACAGATGGAAGATTTTCAGGAGGAACAAGAGGACCATGTATAGGACATGTGAGTCCAGAGGCAGCGGAAGGAGGTCCAATAGCATATGTTAAGGATGGAGATATTATTGAAATTGATATACCAAATAGGAAACTTGAATTAAATGTAAGCAAAGAGGAAATGGAAAGAAGGAAAAATGAGATTAGAATTTTAAAGAAGGATTTAAAAGGTGTTTTAAAAAAATATTTTAAACTTGTAAAATCAGCAAATACAGGAGGTATTTTAGAATGAGGAAACTTGAAAAAGAGATTGCGAAAAAAGGAATAATAAGTGAAGCAGTTAAAAAAATTTCTGAAGTTGAGGGAGTAAGTCCTGAAGAAATTTCAAAAAGGGTTGCAGATGGAAGGATTGTTATTTTAAAACATAAAAATAGATATCTTGGTATTGGAGAAAGTTTAAGGACAAAAATAAATGCAAATATAGGGACTTCTCCTGATGTATGTGATATAAATTTTGAAATTAAAAAATTAAAAGCAGCGGAAAAATATGGCACAGATACAGTTATGGATTTAAGCATAGGAGGAGATATTGATGAAATAAGAAGAAAAATTATAAAGGAAAGCAATGTTCCTGTAGGGACTGTTCCAATATACCAAGCAGCAATTGAATCAATAAGAGAAAAAGGTGGAATAGTTAAAATGGATGAAGAAAAAATTTTCAAGGTTATAGAAAAACATGCAGAGGATGGAGTAAGTTTTATAACTGTTCACTGTGGAGTAAATCTTAAAGCAATTGAAAGATTGAGAAAAAATCCAAGAAAATCACTTGTTGTAAGCAGAGGAGGTGCATTTTTAATTTCATGGATGGTAACAAATGAAAAAGAAAATCCATTATATAAAAATTTTGATAGATTGATTGAAATTGCAAAAAAATATGACCTTGTTTTAAGTTTAGGAGATGGATTAAGACCGGGTGGATTAATTGACTCAACAGATAGTTCGCAGATAGAGGAATTATTAACACTTGGAGAATTGACAAAATATGCATGGGATGAAAACGTCCAGATAATTATTGAAGGCCCTGGACATATTCCTATAAATGAGATTGAAACAAATGTTCTACTTGAAAAGAAAATATGCAATGGTGCTCCATTTTATGTTCTTGGTCCAATTGTTTGTGATATTGCACCTGGATATGACCATATAACCTCTGCAATAGGAGGAGCAATTGCAGCATGGAAGGGAGCAGATTTCTTATGTTATGTTACTCCAAGTGAACATTTATCTTTACCTGGAATTGAAGAGGTTATAGAAGGAGTTATAGCAGCAAAAATTGCAGCACATGCAGGAGATATTGGTAAAGGTATTAAAAAAGAGATTGAAAAGGACTATTTGATGGATATATTAAGGACAAAAAGGGACTGGAAAAGAGAAAAAGAGATTGCAATTGATAAAGAAAAATTTGAAAAATTAAGAAATAAATTCCCATTAAAGGAAAAGGATGTATGCACTATGTGTGGAGAATTTTGTGCAATAAAAATGGTTGAAAAATATCTTGGAACAAAAATTATTTTTTAAAAAATGGGATATAAAATAGGACTTAGAGAAAAAAGAAAAAAGGAGATTGAAGAAAATTTAAAAAAGATAATTCATAAGATTATTGAATCAGAAGTTGAAAAGATTATACTTTTTGGTTCAGTTGCAGAAAATATGGTATCTAAATCAAGTGACATTGATATTATAATTGTGAAAAAAACGGTTAAAAAATTTCTTGAACGGCTTGACGAAATGTATAAAATTATAAGTCCAGATATTGCTATAGATTTAATTGTTTATACACCAGAAGAATATGAGAGATTGAAAGAAACAAATTCTTTTTTAAAAAGTGCTTTAAAAAGAGGAAAAATATTATATGAAAAAAAAGAGTGAATCAGAAAGGTGGATTAATCAAGCATTGAAGGATTTGGATGATGCAAAATTCAATTTGTCAGGGGAAAGGTATAATGTTGCCTGCTTTCTTGCCCAGCAATCTGCTGAAAAATCTTTGAAAGCATATCTTTTTTATGCAGGAGCAGATGAGGTATGGGGACATTCTGTGGGTGAATTATGTAGTGATGCAAGTAATTTTGATAAGGATTTTGAAAAAATAAAAAGGGAATGTTTTTTACTTGATAAGTATTATATAACAACTCGTTATCCAAATGCTTTGCCAGGAGGAATTCCTTCAGAAGTTTTTGATAGAGAAGATGCAGAAAAAGCAATATCTATCGCTGAAAAAATTATCAATTTAGTAAAGTCAAAAATAAAATGAGAAGAATAAGAAAATATGGAGAGGAGATTTTAAGGAAAAAAGCAGAAGAAGTTAAAAATATAGATGGAAAAATAGAAAAACTTATAAGGTCAATGAAAGAAACATTATTTTATTCAAAAGGTATTGGACTTGCAGCACCTCAGGTTGGAGTTTCAAAAAGAATTTTTATTGCATATGATAAAGAAAAAAATAATTTGATAACAGTTATAAATCCTGAAATAATAGAAAAAGAGGGAGAAGATATAGACCTTGAAGGTTGTTTAAGTTTTCCAGAAATTTATTTTTCAATTAAAAGAGTAAAAAGGGTAGTTATTAAAGGATATAATGAAAAAGGGAAAGAAATAATAGTTGAGGGATATGATTTGATTTCAAGATGTTTTCAGCATGAAATTGACCATTTAAATGGAATACTAATAATTGATTATGCAACAGAAATTGAAAAGGAGCAATATAAGGAAAAAATTGAAAATCTTCTTAAAAGGAAAAAATGATACCAGAATATCTTATTTCTTTTGATACAAAAAATCTTATAAAAGAAAAAGTTGATTTTTTAATTGTAGGTGGTGGTATTTCAGGACTTTTTACAGCACTTCAACTTAAAGATTTTAAAACATTAATTTTATATAAAGATGGTATTGACCAGACATGCAGTTATCATGCACAGGGAGGGATTGCTGTTGCTCTTGGTGAAAATGACTCACCAGCCAAGCATAAAGAGGATACTTTAAGAACAGGATGTTATATAAATAATGAAGAAGCAGTTGATATTCTTGTAAATGAAGGAATAGAAAGGATAAAGGAATTAATTGATTTAGGATTTAAATTTGATAGAGATAATGGGAAATTTCATTTAACAAAAGAGGGAGGGCATTCTGAAAATAGAATTTTACATTCAGAAGGAGATGCAATAGGAAAAAGTTTGACAAATTTTTTATATAAAATTGTCTCAAATGAAAAAAATATAAAAATTTTATACCAGCATTTCTTAATTGATTTAATAGTTCTTGATAATGAGATTAAAGGTGCAATTATTCTTGATGAAAAAAATGAAAAAATATTTATTATTCAGGCAAAGTGTTATATTCTTTCAACAGGAGGGGCAGGAAATATTTTTCAGGAAACAACAAATCCCTTATTTATCACAGGAGATGGTATAGCAATCGCATATAGAAAAAATGTTGAACTTGTTGACCTTGAATTTTATCAATTTCATCCCACAACATTTTATTTGGCAGGAGCACCAAGATTTTTAATATCAGAAAGTGTAAGAGGGGAGGGAGGTATTTTAAGAAATATAAATGGAGAAAGGTTTATGAATGACTATCATCCAATGGGAGAACTTGCACCAAGAGATATTGTTTCAAGAGCAATAATAGACCAGATTAAGAAAACAAATTCAAATTGTGTATATATTGACCTAACGCATTTAAAAAAAGATTTTATAAAAAAGAGGTTTCCAAATATTTATAATTTCTGCATAAATTATGGAATAGACCCTTCAAAAAATTTAATTCCAGTAAGACCATCCGCACATTATTTTATGGGTGGTATAAAAACAGACCTTTGGGGAAGAACAAATATTGAAAATCTTTTTGCTTGTGGAGAATGTGCCTGCACAGGTGTTCATGGAGCAAATCGTCTTGCAAGCAATTCAATTCTTGAAGGACTTGTTTTTGGCAAAAGGGTTGGTATTAAAGTAAGGGAAACAAATTTTAAAATTAAGGATTTTGAATTTAAATATTCTTTTCCAAAAAAAGGAGATATATTAATAGATAAGGAGGATTTAAAAAGGTCCATAAGGAGTTTAATGTGGAGAAATGTTGGTATTGAAAGAGATGGAGAATCACTGAAAAATGCCCTTGATAAACTGAAAGAATGGCAGAAATATGCTTTCTGGAAGGAATTTTATGATAGAGGTGGTTTTGAGAGTTTAAATATGCTTATTGTTGCAAGTTTAATAACAGAATCAGCAATTTTGAGAGAAGAATCAAGAGGTACCCATTATAGAAAAGATTTTCCTTATGAAAGGGAAGAGTGGAAAAAACATATAATAATAAGTAAAAAAGGAGTTGAGATAAAATGAGAGAAAGGGTTAGGGATAGAAAGCAACCTATTTCTGAAAGAATAAAAAATTTTAATGAGGTTAGTTTTGGATATGATGAAAAACAGGCAATAGAAGAATCAAAAAGGTGTCTTCAGTGTAAAAATGCTCCGTGTATAAAAGGTTGTCCTGTTGAGATTGATATTCCGAGATTTATAAAAGAGGTAAAAGAAGGAAATTTTAAGAAGGCACTCAGTATAATTTATGAAAAAAATTTATTGCCAGCAATATGTGGAAGGGTATGTCCTCAGGAGACACAATGTGAAATGTTATGCACACTTGGAAAGAAATTTCAGCCAATTGCAATAGGAAAACTTGAAAGATTTGTGGCAGATTATTCAGATGTGTCTTTAAGTTGTTCAATTAATACAGACCCTAAATTAAAAGATAAAAAAGTAGCAATTATTGGTTCTGGACCTGCTGGATTGACATGTGCAAGTGAACTTATTAGATGTGGAATAAAGGTTACAATTTTTGAAGCATTACATAAACCAGGTGGAGTATTAACATATGGTATTCCTGAATTCCGTCTCCCTAAAAAAATAGTTGAAAAGGAGATAAAAAGAATTATTGAACTTGGGGCAGAAATAAAAACAAATGTAATAATAGGAAAAACAATTAAAATAGAAGAATTATTCCAGATGGGATATGATGCAATTTTTATAGGAACTGGTGCAGGACTTCCTAATTTTCTTGGAATTTCTGGAGAAAATTTATTAAGGGTATATTCAGCAAATGAGTTTTTAACAAGAATAAATTTAATGAAAGGTTATCTTTTTCCTGAATATGATACACCTGTTTCAATTGGTGAAAGAGTTGCAGTTATTGGTGGTGGAAATGTGGCAATGGATTCAGCAAGAAGTGCATTGCGTCTTGGAGCAAAAGAGGTTGTTGTTTTATACAGAAGGACAGAAAATGAAATGCCAGCAAGAAAAGAAGAATATGAAAATGCAGTTGAAGAAGGTATTAAATTTATTTTTCTTGTTCAGCCAGTTGAAATAATAGGAGATGAGAATGGTTATGTTAAAGGAATAAAAATAATTCATAATGAACTTGGTGAACCAGATGAAAGTGGAAGAAGAAGACCTGTTCCAATTCCAGGGAGTGAAGAAATATTACCATTTGATACAATTATAGTTGCAATAGGGCAATCTCCAAGTCCTTTAATCCCAAAAACATATCAAGAGTTGAAAACAGGAAAACATGGAAATATTATAGTTGACCCTGAAACATGCAAGACAAATATTGAAGGGATTTATGCAGGAGGAGATATAGCAACAGGAGCAGCAACAGTTATAAGTGCAATGGGTATGGGTAAAAAGGCAGCCAATTCAATAATTGAGTATCTCAAAAAGAAAACTAATATTTGAGAGGGGGTTGCCATTCCCAGAGTTGTAATTGGTTTTTATCTACAGGGCATTCTATTTTAGGCATAATCAATTCATGGTTTGGAAAATTACCGCAATCAAATTTAATACCCTTTTTTGCAAGTTCAACAGGGCATTTTTTATAAATAAAATGGAATATTTCAAAGGCCTGACATCCATCTGAAGTTCTACCACAATTTTTACAGACGAATTTTGGTATTACACTCATTCCTGCTTTAATAAAATAACCTTTAAACTCAACCTCTCCTCCACATTTCATACATGTCCCTTTCATTTTTGAAAAATTTACTTTTATGAAAGAAATACTAAGTTTTGTTTTATCAAATTCATCCATGTAATCTTTTGATAATGCTATCAATTTTGGTAAAGTTATCCCAATTCTATCGCTTCTTTCATAAATTTTTGGAGCAAATCTTGTTATATATTTTGAAAATCTTGCATTATCAATTTCCCTTGCAGTATTTGGAGAAGCACTCATCATATTTAAAAGAAAACCACATAAAAACATACCAACTATTACACCAGTAAAGATACCTAAAATTCTATCAACTATATGCTTTATATATACCTTTTTTCTTAATACTTCAATACCAACAATAACTGAAATGATGAAAAGGAATGAAAAAAGATGGAAAAACAAAATATCAACAGGGGTCCCTTTAATATTAAACTTAGAAAATAGATTTACAGGTGCCTTATATGCGATTGAGGAAAGGGAAATTCCAACTATTATTCCTATAATATCTATGATTCCGCCAACAAACCCTCTTGTAATTCCTATTAAAATACCACTTAAAAAGACAACAATTAATATAAAATCAATTCCAGTCATAGAAAAATAATACCATAAATAAAAAAAAGAAAAAAGGGCTACCCAAATAGGTAGCCCTTTCAATTAAAAATTTTTAATCTTCTTTCTCTCCCTGTCTTTCTTTCATTCTCTCTCTCCACATCTTTTGCATCTCTTCCATCTTTTTCTTCAATTCCTGATATTCTGAATTTGTTGATAGTTTTTGCTGTAATTTCTCATTAAGTTGTTTCTGCAATGTCTTTATCTGCTGGTCTAAATTTTTCAGTTCAGGGTCACTCTCAATTGTCTGTCTTTCTATCTCCATCATCTTTTTTCTTATCTCAAATCCCTCTCCAAATGGTCTTTCTCCTCTCTGGAACTGCTGTTTTTCTCCCGGACCTCTTTGCTGAGCATTCAATTTTACTTGAGTTAAGCCCAGAAACAATAAGCATACAAGCAAAGGCATAAATAATTTTTTCATTTTTTCACCTCCTTTCTTTTTTCTTTAAATTTTTTCCACATTTCAAACATCCTTTTCCTTAAATTTTGATATTCTTCATTATCTTTCAATTTTTCATCAAGTTTTTTTCTCATTTCTCTTTTTAAACTTATAATTCCATCCCAGAGATTTTTTAATTCAGGGTCATTTTCAATTGTCTGTTTTTCTATTTCTCTCATCTTTTTTCTTATTTCAAGATATTCTTTAAGATTTTCTCTTATGTCAGGTGGCATATTTTCTGGTAGTATTTGTTTTTTAAATTCAGTTTGAGTTGGTTTTAATTGCTTTCGTTTTACTTCATCCGAATAAAGACCTGTTGATAATAGGAAACTTATGATATATATGATAATCAGTTTTTTCATTTTTTCCCTCCTTTTTCTATTAATTTAGACATTTGAAAATTAAAATGGTTTAGTGTATTATAATAATTTTAAAAATGAAGAAAAAACTTGCAATTTTTGATTTTGATGGAACACTTGTGGATGCTTATGAATCTATTTATAAAACAATTAATTTTATTTCAGAGAAATTGAATTATAAAAAATTTGAATATGAGGAAGTAAAAAGAGCAGTTGGTAAAGGGGACCTTCAACTTGTTAAAACACTTTTTAAGGATAAATATAAAATTGCTCATTCACTTTACAGGGAAAATTATTTAAATTTTTTAAAAAATAATGTTAAGGTTATTGACGGTGTATTTGATTTTCTTGAAGAACTGAAAAAAAGAAATATAAAAATTGCAGGAGCAACAAATAGGGCAGAATTTTCTTTAGAAAGATTGCTTAAAGAAACAGAACTTGAAAAATATTTTGATTTTGTTTTATGTGCTGATGATGTCTCTCAACCGAAACCAAATCCAGAAATAATTTTGAAGATTATAAATCATTTTAAATTTGAAAAAAATGAAATATTTTTCGTTGGAGATATGGATATTGATTATGAAACAGGAAAAAATGCAGGAGTTGATACATATATTGTGTTAACAGGCTCTTCAAAAAAAGAGGATTTTGATAAATATGATTCACCTTTAATTTTCAGCAATATTAAAGAGGTCAAAAAATTTTTAATTGAAAGTAAATTGATTTGAGATTATAATAATGAAAAAAAGGAGGAGAAATGGAAATAATAGATGTTTATGCAAGACAGATACTTGATTCAAGAGGAAATCCAACAATTGAAGTAGATGTAACTGTTGAAGGAGGAATACTTGGAAGAGCAGCAGTTCCATCTGGTGCCTCTACTGGAGAAAGGGAAGCACTTGAAATAAGGGATGGAGGGAAGGATTTTCTTGGCAAAGGAGTAATGAAGGCAGTTAAAAATGTTAATGAGATTATAGCACCTGAAATTGAGGGAGAGAATGTTCTTGAGCAGAGATATATTGATTATAAAATGATTGAACTTGATGGAACAGAAAATAAATCAAATCTTGGTGCAAATGCAATATTGGGTGTAAGTTTAGCTGTCTGTCGTGCCGCCTCAAATTATCTCAATGTCCCTTTATATTTTTATATTGGAGGATTGTGTGCAAATATAATGCCTGTCCCGATGTGTAATGTTATAAATGGTGGATTACATGCTGATAATAATCTTGATATTCAGGAATTTATGATTGTTCCAGTTGGAGCAAAAAGTTTTTATGAAGGTTATAAAATGGTTGCAGAGGTTTTCCAGATGCTTAAAAAAATACTCAAAGAAAAAAATTATTCAACTTCTGTTGGTGATGAAGGAGGATTTGCTCCAAATTTAAATAAAAATGAAGAGGCAATAGAATTGATTTTAATGGCTATTGAAAAAGTTGGTTATAAACCAGGAGAGGATATTTCAATTGCAATAGATACTGCTGCCTCATCCTTATATGAAGATGGATTCTATAATTTTGAAGGCAAAAAGGTTAAATCAGACGATTTAATAGAATTTTATGAAAGAATTGTTTCAAAATATCCCATTTATTCTCTTGAAGATGGACTTGCAGAAAATGACTGGGATGGATGGAAAAAATTGACTCAACTTCTTGGGAATAAAATTCAACTTGTTGGTGATGATATATTTGTTACAAATCCTAAAATTTTTAAAGAAGGAATTAAACAGAAAATAGGTAATGCAATATTAATAAAGGTAAATCAGATAGGAACTCTTACAGAAACACTTGAAACAATTGAGATGGCAAAACAGAATGGATATAATACAGTTATCTCTCACAGGAGTGGAGAAACAGAGGATACATTTATAGCAGACCTTACAGTTGGAACTAATGCAGGTCAGATAAAGAGTGGTTCATTGAGCAGGTCAGAGAGATTATGTAAATATAATCAACTTTTGAGAATAGAAGAAGAACTGGGAGAGAAAGCAAAGTATTATGGGGAAATAATAAAAGAAAAATGCGGAAAATAATGAATAACTGGTTTTTAATTGTAAGTGTTGTTTTTTTTATCCTTTTTATTATAAGATTAAAATCTTATTATAACACCTATAAAACACTCAAATTTTATCAGAGTGAGATAAATAGATTGAAAGAAGAAAATAGAATTCTTGCTGAAAAAATAGAAAAGATTAAAAATGACCCGTATTATGTTGAAAAAATCTTAAGGGAAGAATATGGAATGATAAAAAATGGAGAATTTGTTATAAAGATGGGGGATTAATATGTATCCATTTAAATTTGTAAGGGAAAATATTGATTTATTGAAAAAAGTTTGCGAAGTTAAAAATCAGAAAGTTGACTGGAATAGATTTGAAGAACTTGATAATGAAAGAAGAAGATTGATTGGATTTGTTGAAGAAAGGAAAAAGTGGCAAAAGGATTTAACAGAAAAAATAGCAAGAGAAAAGGAAGATAAGGAAGCGGTTGAGCCACTAATAAATCAGGCAAGAAAATATTCTGATGAGATAAGAGATGCAGAAAAAAGAATAAATGAAATTGAAAAAGAACTTGAAAAGATAATTTCTTTTATTCCAAATATTCCTCATTCTTCAGTTCCTGTTGGAAAAGATGAAAAAGATAATAAAATAGTAAGAGAGTGGGGAGAAATAAAAGAGAAAAATTTTAAAATTCTGCCTCACTGGGAAATAGGAGAGAAACTCGGTATTATTGATTTTCCAAGAGGTGCTAAAATTACTGGCAGTTTTTTCCCTGTCTTTAAAGAAAAAGGTGCTTTACTTGTTAGAGGATTAATAAATTTTATGCTTGACCTTCATATAAAGAATGGTTTTAAGGAGGTCTGGGTTCCTGCAATTGTAAATAGGGATAGTTTATTCAATACAGGACAACTTCCTAAACTTGAAGATGATATGTATTATCTTGAAAGAGATGATTTTTTCCTTATACCAACAGCAGAAGTTCCTGTAACAAATCTGCATAAAAATGAAGTTTTGAATGAAGACAATTTACCAATTTATTATGTTTCATATACTCCCTGTTTTAGAAGAGAAGCAGGTGCATATGGCAAGGAAACGAAAGGACTTATAAGGGTTCATCAGTTTGATAAGGTTGAACTTGTGAAATTTACAAAACCGGAAAATTCATATGAAGAACTTGAAACATTACTTAATGAAGCAGAAAAAGTATTACAATTACTAAATTTACCGTACAGAGTTGTTTTGTTATGTACAGGTGAATTAAGTTTTGCAGCCAGTAAATGTTATGATATTGAAATATGGTGTCCTGGAATTGAAAAATGGCTTGAAGTTTCTTCCTGTTCAAATTTTGAGTCATTTCAGGCAAGAAGGGCGAATATTAAATTTAAAAGAAAGGACGGTAAAACTGAATATGTTCATACATTAAATGGTTCAGGGATTGCACTTCCAAGAACAATAATTGGTATACTTGAAAATTATCAGACAGAAAGTGGAGAGGTGATTGTTCCTGAAGTTTTAAGGGATTATATGAAAATTGAAAAGATGTCTATATAAAAATGTCTGAAAAATTAAAAATTCATATTTTTACACTAATTTATTTCCTCATTATAATTTTTTTATCCTGGATTTTGAAATGGTTCTGGGATTATATACTTCCCAAAATAGTTAGAAAGAGCAAACTTGATATCAAAATACTTAATAAAATGAGAAATGGAGTAATTGCTTTTATATTTTTTTCCGGTTTGAGTATTTTATGGGAAAGAACATCAGTTTTGATTACAGAAGCAAGTCCAACGCTTGAAAAATTTATAATGAATATCCCTAAAATTATTTATTCCTTAATTGTCATTTCAATATGCTTTATTGTAAGTGGAATTGTTGATGGTTTTGTTGAATGGTATCTTGAAGAAATTGCAAACAGGACAAAAACAAAAATAGATGAAGAATTTATGATATTATTTAAAAGGATTTCAAGAATAATAATTTTTTTCATTGGAATTACAATAATATTAAATAAATTCAATCAACCAATAACAAGTTTGCTTGGAGCAGCGGGTATTGCTTCTTTTGCAATTGCTTTTGCAGCACAAGATACACTTTCAAATATGATTTCAGGATTTTTTATAGTTATTGATAAACCATTTAAAATTGGAGATAGAATTAAACTTGCAACAGGTGAAATTGGAGAAATAGTTGAAATAGGAATGAGAAGAACAAAAATTTTATCACCTGAAAATAATATAATCATTGTTCCAAATTCAGAAATAGCAAAAACAAGAATAGTAAATTTTAGTTATCCGGACACAAAAATAAAAATAAGTTTAAAGATAGGAACAAATTTAATTTCAGATACTGAAAAGGTTAAAAATCTTTTATTAAATATTTGTAAAAATAATCCCTTTATAATAGAAAATAAATCAGAAGTTTATCTGGTTGAAATTACTTCTTCACAGGCAGTTTTTTCTTTAAATTTTTCAATTGATTATAAAAATGAAAAGGAGGTTATTGATAAATTGATAGAAGAGTTAAAAATAGAATTCCAAAAAGAAAAAATTGATTTGATTTTTATAAGAAAGGAGCAATATGTTTGATAAAAGTATTGAAGTAGAGGTTGAGAGAATAAAAGATGAAATTATTGAATGGAGAAGAGATTTTCATATGTATCCTGAACTCGGGTTTGAAGAATATAAAACATCTGAGAAAATACAGAAAATATTGAAAGAAATTGGCATTCCTTATGAGATAAAAGGGAAAACCGGTGTAATAGGATTTATAAATAAAAATTCAAAACAAACTATTGGATTAAGAGCAGATATGGATGCTTTACCTATAAATGAGGAAACAAATCTACCATTTTCTTCAAAAAATAAAGGAGTAATGCATGCCTGTGGTCATGATGGACATATAACTGTTCTTCTTGGAATTGGCAAAGTTTTGTTTAAATTTATTGATTACCTAAAATATAATGTAAAATTAATCTTTCAACCCTGCGAAGAGAAGCCACCGGGAGGAGCATCTATTTTGATAAAAGAAGGTGTTATTGAAGATGTTGATTTTTTGATTGGATACCACTTTTTTTCTGATATTCCACTTTATAAAGTTTATATTGAGAGCGGTTCTGTAATGGCTAATACAGATAGATTTGAAATAATAATAGAAGGAAAGGGTGGACATGGAAGTACTCCACATCTTACAAATGACCCTATAGTTTGTTCATCTTTTTTGATTAGTAATTTGCAGACAATTATTAGTAGGAAAATAAGTCCTTTTGAACCATCTGTAATTTCAATATGTAAAATAAAAGGAGGAGAAGTTTTTAATGTTATTCCTGATAGAGTTGAAATAGAAGGAACTGTTAGGACTTTATCTGAAAAGAGAAGAAGGAAAATAAAATCAGAAATTAAAAATATTACAGAAAAAATTACATCGTCCTTTAAATGTAAGTATATATTCAGATATGATTATTATTCACCTGCTTTAAAAAATGATTTCAAATTGACTGAAAAAATAAAAAAAATTAGCAGAAAAATTTTACCCCAAAAATATTTTTATAATTATCATCCTATAATGGGAGGAGAAGATTTTGCATTTTATTCAAGAATTGTTCCTTCAACATATATCTTTATAGGAAGTGGTAAAAAGAGTGGAGTTCATCATAGCAGTAAATTCAATCTTGATGAGAGAGTTTTACCTTTTGCTGTAAAATATTTGAGTCAGTTGGTTTTAATGTTTGATTGAAATCTAAGGAGGATGGAATATGAAAAAAATAATTTTTGTTTATGGTGGATGGGAAGGACATCAACCAAAGGAAACAACAGAAATATTTGCTAAAATTATGGAGAAAGAAGGATATGATATAGAGATATTTAATACTCTTGATATTTTCACTGATGAAAAAAAATTAAATTCAGTAAACTTGATTGTAATAAACTGGACAATGGGAAAATTAACTTCGGAGCAGGAAAAAGGATTATTAAAGGCAGTAGAGTCAGGAAGAGGGATTGCAGGATGGCATGGTGGTATGGGAGATGCTTTTAGAGAAAATACAGGATATCAGTTTATGACAGGAGGGCAATTTGTAAGCCATCCAGGAGGAATAGTTGAATATGAAGTAAATATAATTAAAAAAGACGACCCTATAGTAAAAGGAATTGAAAATTTTAAACTTATGTCAGAACAGTATTATATGCATATAGACCCTTCAAATGAAGTTCTTGCCAATACAGTTTTTAGAAATAAAGAATTTTTCTGGATAGATGGAACTGTAATGCCATGTGTATGGAAAAGAATATATGGAAAAGGAAGAGTTTTTTATGCATCCTTTGGACACAGTTTAGAAGATTTTAATTTATTTGAAACAAAAGAGATTATTAAAAGAGGAATGCTCTGGGCTATAGGTGATTTATAAAAAATTTGACAGATTTTAAAAACTATGTTAGATTTAAAAAAAAGGAGGGGAAAATGAAGGTATTAAAATATTTTTGGATAGTGGTTATAATTATAGGTTTCTTTGGATGTACATGCCCAAAAATTAAAAAGAAAGTTTCAGAAGAAAAGAAAGAAGAGAAGAAACCTGAGGTTATTAGTATATTAACACCTGAAAAAAAACCAGTAGAACAAAAACCAGTAGTGAAAGTTGAAGAAAAACCGGTTGAAGAAGCAAAAGCAACAAAAGAAGAGGTTCAGAAAGCAATAAAAGGGGAAGAAATACCTGTTCCAGAAATCCCAAAAGGAAAGAAATTTGTAAGACCCGAGGAAATAAGTGAAGAACTTGCTCGTATTTTTAAAAATATATATTTTGATTTTGATAAATATGATATAAGACCTGATGCTGCAGAAATACTTAAAAAAATAGGTGAATATATGTTAAAGAATACTGATATAAAAATTTTAATAGAAGGACACTGTGATGAGAGAGGAACAAGAGAATATAATCTTGTTCTTGGAGAACAAAGAGCATTAAGTGCAAGAAAATATCTTGTTGTTATGGGCGTTTCTCCAAAAAGGATATATACAGTAAGTTATGGTGAGGATATGCCAGCAGACCCGGGACACAATGAAGAAGCATGGGCAAAAAACAGAAGATGTGAATTTAAAATAGAAGTTGAAAAATGAAAAAATTTATAATTCCTTTAACATTAATTTCATTTCTTATTTTTTCAGGCTGTGCAGATATTGCAACAAAAGATGATATAGATATAGTAAAAGAAAAAGTTAGTAATGTTGAGGATAATTTTAGCGTAACTGTTAAACAAATTGCTGAAAGATTTCAAAATATTGAAAATGATTATAATCAGAAAATAACAAATCTTAATAATAATTTAAAAGAACTAAGTGATAAAATTTTGGTTTTGAATAATGAAATTAATTCTTTAAAAGAAGAAATAAAATTAATAAAGGGCAAAATAGATGAATTAAAATTTGAGTATGATGAAAAGTTAAAAAAAGTGAGCGATGATTATACAGAAAAAAATCTTGAGACAAAAAGAGATATAGAGGGATTAAAAAAAGCATATAATGATTTAATCACAACTATTTCTAATTTGAATAAAAATTTTACATCCATTCAATCAGACATTATAAGTTTAAGAGATTTACAATCTAAAATAGTTGAGAATTATAAAGATTTACCACAGAAAATTGAGAATATTGAAAAGAGGATTGATGAAAATAATCAAATTATACTTGAAGAATTAACAAAACATGAAAGTGAAATATATCAATTAAAAAAAGAAATTTCAACAAAAGAAATTCTAGGTAAAGAAATAGAAGAAAAACCTTTAAAATCAATACTAAAAACAGAAAAAGGGAAATATTATATAGTCCAAAAAGGAGATTATTTAACAAAAATTGCCCAAAAATTTAATACATCAGTTAGTGAAATTAAGAAATTAAATGATTTAAAATCTGATACAGTTTATCCTGGTCAGAAACTCTTAATTCCATAAAAAAACGCCCCCAGCCGGACTCGAACCGGCGCTACCACCTTGAAAGAGTGGTGACCTAGACCACTAGTCGATGGGGGCAATCTCAAATAATATATAATTATAACAAATTTTGAAATTTTTGTCAATATAATTTAAAATGTTTCAAAAAGGGGAAAACAATGAATCAATGGGAAGCAATTATAAAAGTTTTAGTTTCAGGTATATTAAGTGGAATAATTGGATTTGAAAGGGAAAGACATGGAAGAGAAGCAGGTTTAAGAACTATGATTCTTGTTGGGATGGGGACAACAATAATTTTAATTTCATCCTTTCAGGTTTATTATATATTTTCAAATATACAGAATCCTTTAATTCGTCTTGACCCTGCAAGAATTGCATATGGAGTTGTAACTGGAATTGGATTCCTTGGTGCAGGTGTAATTGTAAAGGACAAAAGGAGAATTAGAGGTCTTACAACTGCTGCTTGTTTATGGTTTGTCACTTCCATTTCTCTTGCAGTTGGTGTTGGTCTTTATATTCTCTCATTATTTCTAACATTAATTTCAGTAGCGGTGCTTTATTTTTTGAAAATTATAGAGAAGAAGATACCCATTGATGAATACAATATATTTTCAATAAAGATTAGAGATGATATAGAGTTGAAAAATAATATAATAGGTTTAATTGAAAAGGAAAATTTCAAAATTTTATCAATGCAAATTGAGAGGAATAAGGAGGAGAGAACATTAGATTTAATTTTTACACTTAGATACAGAAAACCTCAAAATCCAGAAATTATTTTTGATAAAATTTCTGAAATTGAGGGTGTTAAAAATGTAAAATTAGAATAAACCAATAGTTATAAAAGAAACAATTATTCCTGCCATTAATATCCCACCAATAACTCCTATAATAAAATTTTTAAACTTAAGTTGAAAAATAACAGAAGCGATTGTTCCTGTCCAGGCACCTGTAGTTGGTAAAGGTATTCCAACAAATATTAAAAGTCCAATTGTTTCATAAGTTTCAATAATTTTTGATTTTTTCTTTGTTCTATTTATCAGCCAGTCATTAAATTTTTTCCCATATTTAAATTTATTAGAAAATTTTATAAATTTCTCAAGGAAAAAATATAGTGGAATAACAGGTAAAATATTGCCGATTATAGAAATAAGAAAAACAAAATGGAAAGGGATTGAATGTTTTAAACCATAAGGAATAGCACCTCTTAATTCAGAAATAGGTGACATTGCAAGAATAAATGTAATTAAAATATGTTTTATTTCTCCCATCCTTCTTTTCCTATTAATGGAACAAATTGACATCCACCAAGACTTATTTTTTCAATTTCCTTTCCTCTTTTTATTACAAGAATTAAATCCTGAAAAAATCTATCACCAACCGGCATAATTAATCTTCCTTCATTTTCACTTAACTGAAATAATAAAGTATCTGGAATTTTAGGTCCTGCTGCAGTTACAATAATTCTATCATAAGGACTGTATTCTTCCCATCCAAGTGTTCCATCCCCAATTTTTATTTTTACATTATATCCAAGTTTTCTCAATATATTTTCTGCTTTCTTTGCAAGTGATTCAATTCTTTCAACAGAATAAACTTCACAACCAATTTCTGCAAGTATTGCTGATTGATAACCACTTCCTGTTCCAATTTCAAGGACCTTTTCCCCTCCTTTTAGTTTTAACGCTTCTGTCATAAGGGCAACTATATATGGCTGACTTATTGTCTGTCCTTCTCCAATTGAAAGGGGTGAATCAATATATGCATATTTTTTCAAATCTTCAGGAACAAATTCTTCTCTCGGGACTTTTAAAAAAGCGGAAATTACCTTTTTATCTTTTATGCCCCTTGCAATTATCTGCTCCTCAACCATTTTTCTTCTTAATTCTTCCATTTTTCTTTAATTAACGATGAATAAAGAATAAATAAAATCATTCTGAAAAATCTGAAAGTATCTTTAACTGGTTTGATTTTACTTTTTTCTTTGTTATAGATTGTTTCAATAGGAATTGATTTTATTTTAAACCCATCCCAGGCACTTTTTATCAATATTTCTGACTCTGTTTCAAAATGTGAAGTATATAATTTTACTTTCCTCAAAACATCTATTTTTATTAATCTAAATCCACACTGAGTATCGGGAATCCATTGAAAAGAAAGAAAAGATATTAAAACTGACATTGATAGATTTGTAATTCTTCTTATAAATGGCATATTTTCTGAAAAGATATCTCTTTTGCCTATCCAGATACCAACCCCTTCTTTTTTTCTATATTTTCTAACAAATTTTATTGCATCTTCTGGTAAATGCTGCCCATCTCCATCCATTGTTATCACTGCTTTAAAATTATTTTTTAATGCAAAATCAAATCCTGTTTTTAATGCTTCTCCTTTACCTTTACAGAATTCATGTGAAATAACAAAAACTCCTTCCTTTAATGCAATTTCTTTAGATTTATCTTTTGAACCATCATCAATAACAAGTATATTTTTAAAATTTTTTTTCAATTCTCTCAAAATATTTCCAATTGTTTTTTCTTCATTATGAACTGGAATTATAATTAAAATATCTTCATTCATTTTTTATAAACTTTCTTAAGTAATCCATTTTTTTTAATTCAGGGTCAATTTTAAAAATTCTTTCAACTTCTTTTTTTGCAAGTTCTAAAAGTTCAATATCTTTGTGAATATCTCCAATTTTTAAAGGCAAAATTCCATGCTGTCTTGTCCCTAATAGGTCTCCAGGTCCTCTTAAATTATAATCAAGTTCAGAAATATCAAATCCGCTTTCTTTTTCTATAAAATTATTTAATCTCTCGTTTACTTCTTCATCTTCATTATATACAATTAAAAAGCAGTAACCAACTTCACCACTTCTTCCAACCCTTCCCCTTAATTGATGTAATTGAGCAAGTCCAAATCTTTCTGCCTGTTCAATAACAATAAAAGAAACATCTGGTATATCTATTCCAGTTTCAATAACTGTTGTTGAGATAAGTAAATTTATTTCTCTATCTTTCATTTTTTTCAAAACTTCTTCCTGTTTTTCTTTTTCCATTCTTCCATGTAAAAGCCCAATTTTTATATCAGGAAATTTTTCTTTTAATTCTTTATATTTTTCCTCAGCCGACTCTACATTTTCATTTCCTTTTATTGCTGGAGTAATGATAAAACCAATTTTATTCTGAGAGATTAAAAATTTTATAAATGAATATACTTTGTCTTTATTTTCATTTGAAAACATATAAGTTATTACCTGTCTTTGTCCCTTTGGTATTTCTCCAAGAGTGGAAAAATCCATATTTCCGAAAATTGTTAAAGCGAGCGTTCTTGGAATTGGTGTAGCACTCATTGAGATATAATGGACATTTTTACTTTTTTCTTTTAATAATTCCTGTTGGTTTACACCAAATTTATGCTGTTCATCTACAATTACAATTTTTAAATTTTTAAAATTAATTTTTTCATTTAAAATAGCGTGAGTTCCAATAATAACATTTATTTTACCATTTTCTATCTCATTTATTATTTTTGATTTTTCTTCTGTTTTGCCTGTTAAAAGAGAAACATTTATTCCATCACTTAATAAAAATTCATTCCAGTTTATATAATGCTGTTGAGCAAGAATTTCTGTTGGGCATAAAAAAACACCCTGATATCCCATTTTACCGAATATCCATAAAGTAAAAATTGCTATGATTGTTTTTCCTGAACCAACTTCTCCATGAATTAATCTTCTTATTAATTTTCCATTTTTTAAGTCCTTTATTATTTCTTCCATTACTTCTTTTTGGTTTTCTGTAAGTTTAAAGGGTAAAAGTTTTTCAAATTCTTCTATAACTTTTTCATCAATTATATAAATTTTGTCATCTATTTTCCTTTCCATATTCTTTTTCCACAAAAGATTTAGTTGAAAAATGAAAAATTCTCTAAAAATTAAATAATTTCTTGCTTTTTCAAGATTAATTTCAGAGACAGGGAAGTGTATATTTAAGAGAGCATGTTTAATATTGGAAATATTGAGAGCAAGTCGTCTATTAATTGGTAATATTTCTTCAGGATATTCTGTCAGATTTTTCAATACAAACTTTAAAATTTTTCTCATTATTTTTTGACTCAAACCTTTTGTTAACGGATAAACAGGCAAAATCCAGTCAATTTTTTTCTCTTCGTATTCTTCATAAAAAGGATTTATCATTTCAAATTCTTTATTAAAAAATTCAATTTTCCCATAAAATATAAATGTTTTTCCAATCTGGAATATTTTTTTTAAGTAAACCTGATTGAAAAATATTATATACAATATACCTGTTCCATCACTGACTGCAACCTTTAGATAATTTATTTTCCCGTATCCCTTTTTTTCCTCCCTTGCTATTACATTACCTTTTACAGTAACTTTCTCTCCCTCTTTTAAATTTGATATTTTTTTAATCTGTTTCAAATTTATATATTTTCTCGGGAAATAAAAGAGTAAGTCCTCAACTTTTTCTATCCCTATTTTTTTGAAACAATTATATTTTTGTCTACCTATTCCTTTTATTTGATTTATTGGTGTTTTTAAATTCATTTTTAATTAATTAAAAAGATTTTTTTCAAGTTTTTTATCTGATAAAAACTTATAAAATTTTAAAATTCTGATTATTTCAAGTGTCTGGGATTGATATAGTTTCCTTTCATCAATTTTTTCAACCAAACCAGAAATTATGGAGGAGAATAGAATAATATGGTCAATTCCTTTTTCCTTCATAATCTTTATTGACTCATTTTTTAAATTTGTTGTTGCTGGTAAACCGGGGATTATGATTATTTTTTTGTAATTGTCTTTAATTAAATCTTTCAAAATTTTATCTGTTTTTTCAAATGTTATTTCTTCATAGAATTTCTTTATTACCGAGGGAGTAAACTTTAATGTATGCCAGGATATGGGTTTAATAATTGCTTTATTTATGAAATTTATTTTTTCTTTTTCTATGATAAACTCATCTATTTCCTTAAATATTTTTTTAGAGTTTTGGACAATTAAGAAACTATCCTTCAATATAACATAAAAATCGTTTATTATAAAAAATTCTTTAACAATCTCAATTGCAGGTATACTCATTTTTTAATTAATTAAAAAACCCAAAAAATAACTTCCTTTTATAAAAATTGATATTACTGCACCAATGGCAAGATAAGGACCAAATGGGACATATTCATCAATTTTTTTCTTTTTCAATAAAATTAGTACTAAACTTATTAAAGTTCCAGAAAGTGAGCCAAAAAATAAAGTTAAAAAAACTGATTTCCATCCCAGAAAAGAACCTATCATTCCAAGTAGTTTAACATCTCCTCCTCCCATCGCCTCTTTTTTAAATAATAATTTACCCAAAAAACCTAAAAAAATTAAAATTCCTCCTCCGGTAATAACTCCCCAGAATGAATATAAAATACTTTCTATTTTTTTCAAATCATGAATTTCCGGGAAAAGAAAAGAAAATACCAAACCAAGAAAAATTCCAGGGAGAACAATAACATCTGGTATTAAAAAAGTATCAATATCAATAAAACTAATAATAACAAGAGAAAGGACGAGGAGATTATAAATAAAAAAAGAAGGAGAAATCCCAAATTTTTTGTAAACAATGGTAAATAAGATTCCTGTGAGCAATTCTACAATGAAATATCTAAAGGAAATCGGTTTTTTACAATATCTGCATTTCCCTTTTAAAATTAAATAACTTATAAGAGGAATATTGTCATACCATTTTATACTTTTATTACAGTTAGGACAGAAAGAACCAGGGAAAATGATTGATTTTCCTTTTGGCAATCTATAAATACACACATTTGCAAAACTCCCAAAAATAAGACCGATTACAAAAATTATTAAACCCATTTTAAAAATTATAATTCAAAACCAGATAAACTTCAAATTTTAAAATTTATGATATAATTTGAATTAAATGGAATTAAAATATGATGAAGAGTTAAAAATAAGAATTGATAAGTTTTTAAAAGAAAAAATTGGAATTTCAAGGGAAAGAGTGAAGAAATTGATAGAGGAAGGAAAAATTCTTTTAAATAATAAAAAAGTTGAGCCATCTTACATCCTAAAAAAAAATGACATTATTAAAATAATTGAAGAAGAAATAAAAAAAGAAGAAGTAATAAAACCAGAAAAAGGGGAAATAGATATAATATATGAAGATGATGATATTATTGTCGTAAATAAGCCCTCGGGTATTTTAACCCATCCAACTTCTCATATTAAAACAGGAACATTAATCAATTTTTTACTTTATCATACAAAACTTTCAAATATTGGATTACCATACAGACCAGGAGTGGTTCACCGGCTTGATAAGGAAACAAGTGGAGTTATTGTTTTTGCCAAGAATGATTTTTCTTACTGGTCTTTAATTGAACAATTTAAAAACAGAATAGTAAAAAAGGAATATTATGCAATTGTTGAAGGAAAATTTCCTGAAAATAAAAAAATAGTAGAATTTAAGGTTGCCCCTGATAGAGAAAATCCAACAAAAATGAAAGTCCATTTTTTAAAAGGTAAGGATGCTCTTACTGAAATAGAAGTTGAAAAATATATTGGAAATTTAACTTTACTTAAAATAAAACCAATTACCGGAAGAACTCATCAGATTCGTTTAACTCTTTCATATCTTGGATATCCAGTATTAGGAGATGAAAAATATGGCAAAAAAAGTAACCTTATTAAAAGATTGGCATTACATTCTTATAAAATCTCCTTTCTCCATCCAGTAGGAAAAAATAGAGTTGAGTTTTTTGCTCCTTTACCAGAAGATTTTTTACTTTTGACACGAGAGAATGAATAAAGTATAATTAAACCTTACAAGGAGGAAAAAGATGGAAAATATTAAAATAGGAATAATTGGTTTTGATACTTCTCATGTAGTTGCTTTTACAAAACTTCTGAATGACGAGAAAGACCCTTTTCATGTAAAGGGAGGTAAAATAATAGCGGGCTATCCTTCTTATTCACCGGACCTTGAAGCAAGTTATTCAAGAGTAGAGGGATTTAAAAAAGAACTAATAGAAAAATATAATATTGAAATAGTTAATTCAATTGAAGAATTAATCGGAAAGGTTGATGCTATTTTACTTGAAAGTGTTGATGGAAGGAGGCATTTAAAAGAAGCAGAACCAGTTATAAAGGCAAGAAAACGGTTATTTATAGATAAACCCCTTGCTTCTAATTATTATGATGCTTACAAAATTTATAAGATGGCAGAGGAATATAATTGTCCTGTTTTTTCCTCTTCCTCTTTAAGGTTTGATTATAATATTTCTCAGGTTAAAAATGACCCTGAACTTGGAGAAGTATTTGGTTGTGATGCATTTTCTCCATGTTCACTTGACCCTACAAATCCAGGTCTTTTCTGGTATGGAATACATGGAGTTGAAATATTATATACTTTTATGGGTATGGGTTGTAAAAATGTATATTGCAAGAAAACAGAAGATTTTCATTTTGTTGTAGGAGAGTGGCATAATAACAAAATTGGAACAGTAAGGGGGACAAGGAAAGGTTCTCATAGTTATGGGGCAACAGTTTTTGGCGAAAAGAAGGTTTATCAAGTAACATATTCAACGGAAGTTCCACTTTATTCTCAACTACTTAAAAAAATAATTGAATTTTTTAAAACAGGGATACCACCTGTTTCAAAAGAAGAAACGCTTGAAATGATGAAATTTATGGAATGTGCTTTAATAAGTGAAAGAGAAAATAGAGTTGTAAATTTAAATGAAATAGGTTAAAAAATGAAAGTTGGTTTTGGTAAAGTTTGTATTACACCACCTGTTGGATTTTCTCTTGTTGGATATTTTGAAGATAGAAGGTCAGAAGGAATACTTGATGACCTTTATGCAACCTCTTTTATAATTGATGATGGTAAAAATCTATTTATTATTATTTCATGTGATTTGATATGGATTGATGAAAAAATAACAAAAAAAGTTAAAAAAATTCTTCAAAATGACCTTAAAATTTTTCCAAAAAATATTTCAATACATGCAACTCATACACATACAGGTCCATTAACAAGCAAACCCTTAGGTTCAATATATACAAGAAACTTTTATGTTGATAAGTCATATATAGATATACTTCCATTATATATCGCAGGAAGTGTAAAAATCGCATTTAAAAATATGAAAGATATTAAAATTGGAGTAGGGAAGAGCAGAGTAGAAGGGATAGCATTTAATAGAAGATATTTAATGAAAGATGGAAGAGTTATTACAAATCCATTCAATCAGAAGGAAAATATTGTTAAAAGTATAGGACCTGTTGATGACACATTGTATGTAATTGGTTTTAAAGAAAATGAAAATTTTGCTGGATTTATAATTAATTTTGCATTACATCCTGATACAATCGGAGGCAATTTAATTTCTTCTGACTGGCCGGGTTCATTAAGAAGAAAAATTGAGGAGGAATATAAAACAAATGCTTTAATTCTAAATGGACCGAGTGGAGATATTAATCATATAAATCCAGAAGACGAAAAAACAAGAACTGATAAAATTAAAGATATAATTGCTGAAAAAATTTTCGTTTCTTTTAAAGAAATTGTAAAAAATATGAAATTTGATAAATATGAAGAAATAAGTCCCTTTTATAAAAATTTTTCTCTTGATTATTATTCTTATAAAAATGAGGATATTGAAAAGGCAAAAAAAGTTTTAAAAAGTGATATTCCTTTTGATTCTTTAAAGTATATGATTGCTTTTTCACTTTTAAATATTGAAAAGGAGAAAAAGAAAAATAAAAAATTAAAATTATTTTTAAATGGGTTTACAGTTGGAGAAAAACTATGTATTTTAAATCTGCCAGGAGAAATTTTTACAGGAATTGGTGAAAAAATAAGAGAAACTTTACCTTTTGAAAACATAATAATTGACCAGAATTCAAATTTCCATCTTGGATATGTTCCAACAAAAGAAGCATTTTTACAGCACCAGAAAAATATTGAGATAAAACCTGATTTTGATAATGTAAGAATTAGTGAAGCAATAGGAATAAATTCAAGTTATGAAACATTACCTCTTGCCTGCAAAGTAAACGAAAATTCAGAAGATATAATAATAAAAGCAATTCAGGAGATTTTTTCAAAATAAATTTTTATTCAATAATCACAATTTCATTCCAGTCATTAATTTTAACATTTACTTCCCAGAGTTTTTCTTTTTTATTTATTTTGAAATTAACCGGTTTTTCTTTCCCTTTTAAATCAAATAAATAAACTTTTGGTTCCCTATCAAAATAGAAAATACCAGAAATACATGAAATTATCCTCTCTTTTCCTATTATATATCCTTCATTTATTTCAATTGGTGTTATAGGAAACATATGATTAAGTGCTCCATATTCACCAGAACCGGGTCCTTCTTTGGGAATAGTTGCTCCTCCTGCTCCATTTGGATAGTATAAAAGTCCATTTTTTAAGGCAGTTATAACAGATTTCATTATTGCTTCTGCATAATATTTTTCTCCGTCTGGTAATCTTTGTGGTCTTAAGCCAAGTATAATTGGTGTTGATAAATGTCCTTTTCCACACCATTTTAATGTTGGTGGTTCTTCATTTAAATAATTAAGTGGATTTGGATAATCATTTTCAAGTTCTGCAAACCTAAAAACATTTCTTAAATTTTGTTCTTCTAATACAGGAGGAAATCCATTTATTACCACTACCTTTCCTTTTGAAACTGCATATTCAAGTATTTTCTTTCTTGCTTTTATACTTACCAATCCGCAATCAGTATATTTTCTTGTTATTTTTCCTGTATTTTCATCTATATCAACTGTATATCCGTCCCATTTATCATAAGTGCATCTATCTCTGGCAAGTCCAAGTCCCTGCCATGAAAGAGTAAACTGGTCCATATATACTCCATCGCATCCAATTTTATTAAAAAGAAAGTCCATATAGGATAACATTTCTTTATATCTATAATTTCCTTCAACATAATAAACAAATAGATATAGAAGGAATTCTTTTTTTGATGCATATGGATAGTAAGTATCAACTATTATTCTTCCATCTTCTGTTCTTAAAATTGAATCATTGTAAGGACCTATTGCCTTTTCAAGTATTTTACTATGTTCTTTACTCAAAATTGTTCCATAATCATGTGTTCCTTTTCCTATATCTTCGCCATTTTCTATATCTCTTTTATCTATTGGAACTAAATTTGATTCTATTACCCCAAGAACCTGGATTTCAGGATTTGCCTTTTTTACTTTTTCATAATGTGTTTTTAGAATTTTTTCAAGTTCATCCATTTTATATAATTTCCCTGTTTCCGGGTTTAATTCCAATGTGCTTAACCATGGCCAGATGATTTGACCTTTTACTTTTCTTTCAGGAATAACTCCAGTTCCAAAAATGTAAGGTCCTTCAACTGTAAAATTAACATCCCAGTCATTTCTTATTTTATTTATAAATGCAAAATAATCATTACTTCTTTTTGGTCCTTTATTTTTTACTGGATAAATAGAAAATCTAAAATTATATTTGTTTCCTTTATCAAGTCCAAAATGTCTTGTAAAATATTTAAATGTATTGTTCCTTTTTTTAACCTCTCCCTGTAATCGTAAGACATTATCTTCTGCCAAAAATCCTAAACTGCTTTTATTTTGAGAAACAAAAATTGTTGGATTTTCTGCTATGCCATTTAAATATTCAACTTTTTCTACTCCTGAAATTCTATAATAAAGAGGAATATCTGGAGTTAAAATTTCATGCTCTATCATTACGCCTATTTCTGAAGAGAGTTTATTTTCAAGAATATCTTCAACATTAATTTTTTCTGCGTTAAACTTTAAAATTCTTATGATTTTATAATTTTTCCCTTCTGCTTCCAGTTTCAATTCATTTTTTCCAGATTTAGAAGTTTTCACCTGCCAGTTTTCTTCACCTATTTTTTCAACCGAAAATCCATTATATCCAATTTTAACTCCAGGGAATGAGAAAAATGAAGAAATTTGGTATTTTTCTCCATTAATATCAATTTCCATTACTCCATTTTCTCCAATTCTTACTTTATAATTCTTCATTATTAAATTGAATTTTTCTTTGAAATCTTTATATTCCTCAAGAATCCCACCTGAAATTTTCCTGACAAAACTTTCTGGAAGATAACCTATTTCAAGATTTTCTATCACAAGATTTATTTCTTTTGTAGGGATATATTTTTTAAGATAAGTATTTATAAAAATTAATTCATTCTTTTTTGCAGATTCAACTCTTTCATCAGGTCCAATTTCTAAATAGTTAGCATAATCAGAAATATTAATTAAATACAAGTAACCTTCTTCCTTACAACTTATAACTCTTTGGTCAAGAATTTGTCCATCTCCAAAAAAAACAACAACATTTGGTATTGAAAACTGAACTCCCCACCATTCCCTTTCTCCAATAGTTGATTTGAAAGTGCCGGTTCTATTTAATAATCTATTCTCACCAGTTTCAGTTGTTCTATCAAGATATTTCCCGTTTAAACTTATTGCAAGATATGAACCCCATCCACCAGGACCAGGATGTGTTAAATATGCTTTAAATCTCATACATAAAACTTTTCCTTTTTCTTTTTTAAAAGATGGCAGGTCAATTTTAAATTGAGTAGGTTTATCTTCAGAAATTATAGTTATTGGTTTTTCAAGTTTCCATATACTTTCAAAATTTTTACTTTCTGCAATTGATTCTTGCCCGAATGAGTTTAAAGAGAACCAAATAAAAATAATTACACTTTTTAAATAAAGAAACTTTCTCATTTTTCCTCCTTTTTCAATTTTTATAGTTCTTTTGATAAATTTAATATTTCCTGAATTATCTGTATTCTTATCTTATCATAATCCTTAAAATCCAGACCATTAGGAAGTTTTAAAGAACCAGTAATTATTTTTTCATTCGGTCCAAGTAAAATTTCTTCTGTCCATTTTGCCTGTTCTCTGATTCTTTGAGTAAATTTTATTTTGCTTAGTAGTGAATTTATTTTTTTCTCTGAATTTATGCCTTTTTGTCTTTTTTGAGGGTCATCTGAACTTTTTAGTCTTTCCACAAGTTTTTTATGTGTCAGTAAATATCTATAATCATCAATCCCTTCTCTAAATGCTTCATATGTAATCGCAGGACCTCCTGTTTCTTTTTCAGTTTTAGGATACCAGTAAATAAAATTAGAATTTATATGTTTAATGTCATTATATGGGTCTTTTCCAATTCCCTGATATTCCCAGTTAAAAACTCCATCAATTCCTGTTATCCATGTATAATAACCTGCACTATATCTCATTACTTCTGGTCTGTATCCTTCAACATCATTATTATACATAAGAATATATTTCCCTTTTTTCTTTAATTCCTTTAAAATATCTAAAGGACAGAGTCCACCATTTATGTTTAGATAATCTGTATATTGTTCTGCTTTTTTCATAAATTCATCAAAAGGACCATCTGTTTCTGTAGGAAGTCCAATTTCTTTTAATAATTTCAGTGCTTTTAATGTCTTTTCCATTAAACTTGTAGATTGCCAGGCAGGTTCATCAAATGGCTGGAAAATCATTTTAGGCCAGTTTCTCCTTTTTGCTTCTTCAATGAAAGAATTCATAAAATTTTTATATTTGTTTTCAAAATCAGTAGAATCCTCTGAAAATGTTTTACTTAAATAATTATAAGCAAATTGGTCTGGTCCACCCAATAAAAGAATTGGTTCTTTAAAACCAACTTCTTTATATGCCTCAATACACCATATAAATCTATCATCCTTTTTAAATTTAAATAAAAATTTTCCTCCTTCTTCTTTGACTTCTTCTGGATTAAACGGAATACATAGTCCAACAGTTGTCATTCCATATTCTTTCATATTTCTAAAATCCCTTATTATTTCTTCTTTTGAATTTCTTTTGCATGTATAATACATTCCAAAAAGTTTTCCTTTAGGAGTTTCAAGTTTTATTGGTAAAACATTTATTTTTAAATAAAGATTTGACTTCATTCCTGCCTCTGAACCAAAAATAGGAGCAAATGTTATTTGGCCTATATATATTCCTGGTTTTGTATTTTCTGGAATGTGAATAGTAAACCAGAATTGTTTATTCGTATCTTTTGGAATATCTACCTCATTTTTTTCTTCAATATAAACAGGAATATTTATATACTCGTTAGACCAGTTAATATTATATAACCTTCTTTTATTAAGGCATTTTACAATCCCTATCCTTACATTTTCCTTAGAGATTTTATTTTTCTCTTTTGAATAAAAATCGCTTATAGAAATTTCCCAGTTTTTAAGGTCTTTCAATGCTCTTACTGCAAAAGTTAAAGGTTCATATTCTCCTGGTGATACAAGAATTTCCAAAGTTGTGTCTCTAATTATTTCGTTTTCCTGTGGAATTGAATTTGGAAATATTAAATCAATATAAGGTCTTTTGAAAAATATGTAGCCCCTTGAAATTTCTACAGATGTTAATTCTGGCAATGGTCTATCATCAACATATTTAACTTCTTTAAATTTTAATTTTGGTATTTCAAATTTTTGGGTCTGAAAGGCAAGCAAATTTTCCTTTATTTCCTTTGAAGTAAAAAATTTCACATATTCAATTTCTAAAATCCCATCAGATGATTGATTATAAAAGACTATTGGTCTTGGAGATATTTTTTCTGAAATTCTTTTTGAAAATTTTAAAACTCCATCTACATAAAATTTAATGTTATTTCCAGTTTCCCACACTATTTTATAAATATGGGAATTGGTATCAAATGGAATAAGTTCTTCAGGTACATTTATTTTACCTTCATCATCATAAATACTTGCTATAATTTTCTGAGGCTTGCTTTCTTCTAAAGATATTGTTATTCTTGGTTTTGCTCCATATTTTTCCCTCCATCCAAATGCAATTGCTCCAGTGGTTAATGGTTTTCCAAATTTAACCTTTGCTTCTAAAATTCCATAAGGATAAACTAAATTACTCATAAGTTGACTATCTGTTGTTAAAATACATTTTCCATTTATTGTTTCAATGCCTTCATCAGTAAACTGCCATATTTTTTCATCAATTTTTTCTTTTTCAAATTCTTCATCAAAAACAACTTCAACAAATTCTTTTTCATCATAATTTTTTGTTTCTAAATTTAATGATGTTTTTATTCCTTCTGAATTAATTTTTTTTTCAGGCAAACCTAAAAATCTGAAATTATCAAAAATCAATGTGTAATTTTTTCTCGGCATTCTCAAATACACTAAAATACCTTTTACTTTTTTAATGTTTAAGTTTTGTATTGTATCTACTTCAAGAACAACATTTGTAATTTTTTTCTTCTGACACATATAACTCCAGTAAAATTTATTACCTTCTCTATCATCAATTCTTAAATAAACTGGAATATCTTCTTCATTTGGATTATAAACATCAAAGGTAAAAGCATCAAAGTTTGTCCAATCACTTTCTTTTAAAAACAATTCCTTATATATTCCTGGCCATGTATCCATTTCAGACCCGGGAAAATCAACCTTTAATGCATTTTTACCTTCAGGAACATTTTCTTTCGTTATTTCTGTTTTTACTCCCTGTATTTTCCATAATTCAATTTCTTTCTCATTTTCAAAATTAGATATTATCATTGCTATTTCTTCTTTTTCTTCAAGCGGAATTTCAAAAATAGAAATATTATCCCACCATACTTCTCCTCCTGGCCCACCTGTTGTGTCTGTGAAAATTCTTATTGTTTTACATCCTTCAGGAACTACTTCTTTTATTTGAATTTTTTTCCAGTCAATTTTTCCATTTATAGTTATTCCTTTGCTTGCAGTTTTTATTGATTTCCCATCTTTATCCATAAAGGAAATAGATAAACTTGCACTTCCATTGAAATTTTCTGCTTTTACATAGGCAATAAATAAATACCTTTTACCAACTTCAAAATTTGTAAAGTTTGTCACATAATAACCTTCATCTTTTTCTTTTCTTTCAGTGTCAAAAATAATCTTTGCAGATTTTTTCCCAGAATAAAAAACATTCTCATCAATTTGATATTTACAGGTTGAACCTTTATAAGTTCCTCTTACATTCCATCCTTCAGGAAGACCATCTTTAACAATTTCAAATCCACCATTTTTAAGTAAGTTCTCATATGAATGTGAATATGAAATTATCAAAAATAAAATTGTCAAAATTTTTACTCTTTTCATTTTGCCCTCCTTTTAATCATAAAATTTTTCCAGAAAATTACCGACTTTAATTCTTATATTTTCGTATTTTGTGTAATCCATTTCATAATTCCAGAAATCTTTAATTAAATCAGAAACTTCTTTTAAAAGTAATTCTCCTTCCCTTTTTTCTTTTTCATTTAATTTTTTCCTTTCTAAAAGAGTTTCAAGACAGAAAATATAATCATAATCATCAAGTCCTTCTCTTATCAATTCCCATCTTATACTATCTAAAACATCATCCCATTTTTCATTTGGATATAATAGTATTCCATCTCCTTTCATATAATACCATGTATCTGTATTCCATGGGTCAACTTCTTTTTTATATGTATAATAATTTGTAGACCAGATAAGTAGACCATCAATCCCATATTTCCATAACATTAAAGGCACAACTCTTGATGAAATTGCAGGTAAATCAACAAGGAATATTCTGTTATAGTAGACAAAAAACTTTTTATTTGGCCCAGAAGATTTAAAATTATTTATAAGGTTTTTATCTATTTTGGCTCCAATACCCCAACTGACCGGAGGACACCATATATCTATTAATTCCTTTGAAATTTCATTTTCTTCTCCTGGAATCCCTTCAGGATATGTTATAAATATAGGAACATTTGGGTCAACTTCTTTCGCAAGTTTTGCTGCACCAACTAAAGTTTTTCTTACCCATTCTGATTTATTCCAGCAAGGTTCATCCCATAAATATAACCAGAATTTATCATAATAACCTTTTTCTCTTACTTCATCTATTTTCTTTTTAATTTTTTCTTTAAAATATTCACAAAATTCTTTATTCTCTACATCTATCAATTTACCTTCCCATGTTTTTCCAGGGTCTATTATAGAACCATCTCCTAAAAGTGATAAATGATAGTATGCAAGTTTCATTTTATATTTTTCAAAATATTCCTCCATCAAATCATCCTGATATATATAACCTGTGCTTGAAATTCTATGTTTTTTAAAGTTTTCAAGCATTTTTTTGAAATCCATATTCTGTCTAAATTTACCTAAAAAATCAGCATGTGCAATTATTGTAAGATTGGATATATCAGGGATTTCAAAGTTCCATACCTTTAAAGACAATGTAAATTTCGCTATTAATTTATCCTTTTCAAAAAGTTCTATTTCTCCTTTATATTCACCAGGTATTGTATCTTTTGGAACGTAAACTGTAAACCATAAAGGATAATTTCTTTTTTCTTCTATTTTTAACCTGTCTACCACAAATAATGGGTCTGGCCATTTTCCCGTATATGCACCTTTTACAGCAGAAGGAATTTTGATATCAATATAACCAGCCAGTCTCCAGTTTATATTTTCTTTTGATATTTTCCCTTTTTTCCCAATTAAATCATTTAACTTAATATTTAGTCCTTCAATATTCACATTTTCTTTTGGATTTATGACTATCTGGAATGGCTCATATTCATTTTTTGCTGCATATATTTTAATTTCAGGAGAAATTTCTTTTATTTCAAAACTGTCAAGAGGTTTTATTTTTACATTTGGACTGACAAGAAATATATCATAAAATTTTTCACTTTTTAATAACTGTGCTTTATGTATCTGTTTTTTTGGTGCTATTACAGGTAAAATATTGCTGAAAATTATTTCTTCTTCATTCATCAATCCAAAAACTATACTATCAATATCTCCTTTATTATTTATTTCAAATGGTATTTCTATTATTCTTTCTTTTCCTCCTTTTATTATTCTATTTCCAGCGAATACCATTCTATTTTGTTCATCAAAAAATTCAACAAAAACTTTATAAAATTTCTCCTCTCCACCATTCATTTGAATTGTTACCTTTTTTTCTTGAAATCCGGTGATATTCTGTTGATTTTTTATAAATATAGATGGAATCATTTTTGAATTTTCAATAATTTTAAAAATTCCATAATTTTTAATCTCATGCCACTTTTTTTCAGGAGAATAAAAGATATTTGATAGTTCTCTTGGATTTTCAAATTTTTCTTTTTTATCTCTCCCTACATCTCCTTTCAATATTAACTTTCCAGATTTAAGTTTTTCAATATCTATATTTAAATCCTTCCATGGAATAAATATTTCTCCTTGCCAACTATCTTTATCTGTTTTTGTTTTTACCTTAATATCAGCATTCCATTTTTTATCCCATTTTTTTTCTTTAATATCAACTGTTGCATCATAAATAGTGCCTTTTGAATTTAATGCGATTTGATAGTAATAAGGGGAATTATCTGAGTAAAAGAAAAATTCAATATCATCATCTTCCCATACACTGTCGTCTCTCTTAAAAATTTTTGCTCTTAATTCATCAATTCTTTTTTCATAACATCTAAATCCTGCATAAATCCCTTTTTCATCATATAAAAAACAGATTTCTGTTTTATCAATAGGTTCTTTTAAATCACTCGTATTAATAAAATTTTTATAAAAAAATCCTTTTCTCCAGATTTCTTCTTTTAATTCCCCATCCATTTCTACTGGCATATCTATTTTTAAAACTGGAAGAATCTTTTTTTCTTTATCTTTTTCTAAATTTTTTAAAATTTCCCTGGCAAATTTTTCTGCTTCTCCCTTATAGAATCCTATATACATATCCATTATTACAATTTCATCTTCTATTTCCCTTTCATATAGAACCGGATTATCAAATTCTATTGTAAATGTTCCATTTGGATTATCATATCCCCATATATATTTCCATTTCCCTGTAAATGTATTCCAATTGCCAATTTCTGAAAAAATAAAACATACTCCTTCGCCATTATCATCTTGAAATGAAAACCACTTATTTTCTGCAAATCTATTTTCTTTCCATAAATCATATCCATATGTATACCATTTTCCATTAAGAGTATTTTCAATTTTCTTTAAATCTCCATAAATGTTTCTAAAAACTTTATATTTTAAAAATGAAGTGAATACAAGAGCAACTCTTTTGACAGGATATTTTTCTTTTGAAATGAATTTGTAGGAAAGATAAAAATAGGGTTTATTTTCTTCTATAATTATTTCTTCAACAAGTTCTAAAAACTTCCAGTCCTGTTCCATTCTATAATTCAAAAAAGTATTTCTCTTTTCTATATTAACTCTTGAAGGAAATTTCCATGTAGAAATATATTCTTTTTCTTTTGGAGAGAATGATAGGTAATTTTGAAATAAATTTTCTTTTTCAAATCCTTTTATTTTGATATTTGCTATTTCTCCAGGTCTTTTCTTTGATATAACAAGTTCAACAATTCCATTATTTAAAATATAAAAATCCCCTTTTTCTTTCCAGCCAATCTCTGCCTTTAAAAAATTTACAAAAATTAAAAAAAATAAAATTAAAAATTTCTTCAATTTCTGCCTTTTTATGGATAATTAATCCAGAAAATAATGTCCTGGCTTGAATCTTTTATCTGTTCCCATTTTTTCCATTCTATATGTCCATCAACAAATAAAATATTTGGTCCTCCATTATGTCTTCTGCTCAAGACCTCTCCAACATAAACTTTATATCTGGGAAAAAGATGTTCATAATGGACATAGGTATTACCGGAACCTGCTCTAACATCTATTATTAAAAATGCTTTACTTGGTTCAATTATTCTTCCTCTCTTTTTCCTGCTTTGATTTGGATAAGTAGGCCATCCCCATGCGTTAATTCTTCCACAATTACCATTATATCCATAATTCGGTCCACCAGTAGCAAGGGTTCCATATGCAACATATCTTTCATTCATACCACTTGGGCACCAGAAAATGCTTCTCACAGTTTTAGGAGTATTATAAAAACCACCCCATAAATCAAAATAGGGAACCTGAGAAGCAGGTAGCACTCCATATGTTTTCCCTGTCATTAAATAAGGAAGAAGATATGTTACCCAAACCCTATGGGTTAATAATTCCCAAGCAGCAGGAAGATAGTCATCGTAATCTTCACAATACATATTTACTGCAAGAGAAAGTTGTTTTAAATTACCCATACATACTGATTGTCTTGCTCTTTCCCTCGCTTTACTTAATGCAGGGAGAAGTATTGCCGCAAGGATAGAAATTATCGCAACAACCACAAGTAATTCTATCAGGGTAAAGCCCAATTTTTTATTTTTAATTTTCATTTTTATTTACCTCCTCTCTTTAATTTTTTAATTTTTCCTACATTATTTTTAAATTTCCCTCATATCACATCACCCCCTTTATTTTCTTTAAAAATTATTTTTGATGGTAATAAAATTTCAACTTTCCCTTTTTCTCCTTTTAAAACACTTATTACATTTTCAATCAGAAGTTCTCCCATTTTTTCAAGTGGCTGAATAACTTCATGAATAAAATTTTTCTCCTTTATATCATCTGGAATCTTATCAAATGTGGCCAATTCAATATCCTCAGGAATTTTCAATCCTATTTCTTTTATTCCTTTTAAAATATAGGGTAGAAAGGCACCACCTGTAGATATGATAACTTCTGGTCTTCCTTTTTTTATAAGATTTATTGTTTTTTCTGGAAGCATTATATCTGGTGGAAAAGAAGGAGGTAAATATGATATAAGTTTTTCATCAATTTTTATTTTCCCCTCTTCAAGTGCTTTTTTATAACCTTCAAATCTATATTCTGTAAATTCATGCCCTTCCCATACTCCTATAAATCCAATATTCCTTTTCCCTCTCTTTAAAAATTCTTTTGTTAACCTGTATGAATCGCCTATATGGTCTGTTGAAATATAATTTATATTGTAGTTTTTTATAATTCTGTTTATTGCGAAAACTGCATAGCCCCTATCGGTCAATTCTTCAAGAAATTTATAATGTATTTTTTCCGGTAAAAAACTTATTACTGCGTCACATTCATTTTTTTCTATTTCATTCAAAATTGAGTAATAATCCTCATTAAAATTTGAAAAATGTGATTTTATATCATATATTATTGATTTTTTTATCAAACCTTTAAAAATTTCTTCATAAAAAGGGTCATGTTGATAGGTTAAAAAATGGGGGATTAAATAATAGAAATGAAATTCTTTATTTTTGAAATTTATTTTTCTAATAAATGTTCCCTTTCCCTTTTTTCTATAAATAAGACCTTCTTTTTCAAAATGGTCATATACTTTCTTAACTGTCATTCTTGAAACATTAAATTTTTTTACCAAATCTTTTTCAGATGGTAAAAGTTCTTTATCCTTTCCCTTTTTTATTATCTCTTTAATATAATTTTCAATTTCAATATATTTTATTCTCATTTCATTTTATTTTTACCTTATATTTTTCATTTTGTCAAGTAGACATTTGTATACATTTAAGAATAAACATTATTCTTTTTATCTTTCTGGATTTATACATTTTAAATCAATTCAACTGGTTTTAATCTTCCCCAGACATTTTCTATCTTGAATGCCTCTGCATAAAGAACACCACACTGTAATCCTCTGAATTTTGACATTGTTTCAATTAAATTTATAGGGTCTGAAAGATGATGTCCTTTAATCCACTTATACTGACTCTCATGACACAAAAGCATCTTCTTTTTTATTTCAAAAAAATCTGTTATATCTACATAATGAGTTGGTTGAAACTTAAGTCCAACAAGTGTATCCATATAATAAATTGGTGTAATAAGTTCATGTGCAGGATATTTTGTTTTATAATTTGGCAATGTTGCTGTAAATGCTGCTTCAAATACAAGTTGACCTGTTATTGTATGGTCTGGCATATAGTCATCAGGTGAATGTGTTATGATAATATCTGGTTTTGCATATCTAATAATATCAACAACTTCAATCCTCATCTCTTTTGTATTATATAAATCAAGGTCTCCTGCAATTGGTCCAAGAACTTCAGCACCTATCAAAGAAGCAGATTTTTTTGCCTCTTTATCCCTTATTTCAGCAAGTTCTTCTGGAGTTATATTTTTACCACCCATATTCCCATTACAGAGATGGGCCATAAATACTTTATGTCCTGCTTTTGCATATTTTGCAAGAGTCCCTCCACATAAAATTTCAAGGTCGTCAGGATGTGCTCCTACTGCAAGTATTCTCATTTTTTACCTCCTTTTTTGAAATATTATACAAAATTAAAAAACTTTTTCAACTTGAAATATTCTTGAAATTGTGATAAAAATTATAGAGAAAAAGGAGAAAAATGATATTAAAAGGGAAGGCACATAAATTTGGAGATAATATAAATACCGATTATATAATTTCAGGGAAGTATAAATTTAAAACGCTTGATATGGAAGAACTGTCAAAACATCTAATGGAAGATATTTATCCAGATTTTTATAAAAAAATAAATAAAGGTGATTTTATCGTTGCTGGAAGAAATTTTGGATGTGGAAGCAGTAGAGAACAGGCGCCTTTAGTAATTAAATATGCTGGAATTCCTGCAGTTATTGCTAAAAGTTTTGCAAGGATTTTTTACAGAAATGGAATTAATAATGGTTTAATTTTGATTGAGGCAGATACAGATAAAATAGAAGATGGGGATGAAATTGAAATAAATCTTGAAAAAGGTCATATAAAAAATTTAACAAAGAATATTGAAATATATGGAACAAAAATACCTGAATTTTTAATAGAAATTATTAAAGAGGATGGAGTTATAAATTATTTGAAAAAATATGGGACTTTTAAAATTGGATAATGAAAATGGCATATAAAATCACTTTAATACCAGGGGATGGAATTGGTCCTGAAATAGTTGAAGTGGCAAAAAAATGTATTGAGGCAACCGGAATAAATATTGAATGGGATATAAAGATGGCTGGTGAGGAATGTATAGAAAAATATGGAACTCCAATACCTGAAGAAACAATAAGGTCAATAGAGGAAAATAAGATATGCTTGAAAGGTCCAATAACAACTCCTGTTGGAACTGGATTTAGAAGTATAAATGTTTTTTTAAGACAGTATTTTAATCTTTATGTATGTTTAAGGCCATTTAAAATTTATAAAGGCGCAAAAACAAAATATGAAAATGTTGATATTGTTATTATAAGAGAAAATATGGAAGACCTATATGCAGGAATTGAATTTGAAAAGGGAAAAGAGGATACGCTTCAACTTATAGAATTTATTGAGAAAAAAACAGGAAAAAAATTGAGTAAAAATACCGGGATAAGTATAAAACCAATATCTGTTGAAAATTCTGAAAAAATTATAAGATTTGGATTTGAGTATGCAAGGAAAAATAATAGAAAGAAAGTAACAGTTGTTCATAAAGCAAATATTATGAAATTTTCTGATGGTCTTTTTCTTGAAGTCGCAAAAAAAATAGCAACTGAATATCCAGATATTGAGTTTGAGGATAAAATTGTGGATAATATGGCTATGCAACTTGTCCAGAAACCTGAAATTTATGATGTTATAGTGTGTCCAAATCTTTATGGAGATATACTTTCTGATTTATGTGCTGGACTTGTTGGAGGATTGGGACTTTCTGCAGGAGCAAATATTGGTGAATATGTAGCAATTTTTGAAGCAACACATGGTTCTGCTCCAAAATATAAGGGATTGAATAAAGTAAATCCATCTGCGATGATACTTGCTGGAGTTTTAATGCTTGATTATCTTGGTGAGTTTGAAGCAGCAGAAAAAATAGAGAGTGCTCTGTCAGAAGTAATAAAAGAAGGAAAGTATGTGACATATGATTTTAAAAACCCCGGAGAAGAATGTGTTGGGACAATTGAAATGGGAAAAGCAATAATTGAGAAAATGGGAGGAAAATGGTAGAAGTAGTTGTTGGAACTCAATGGGGAGATGAAGGTAAGGGTAAAGTTATTGATTATCTTGCAAAAAATGTTGATATAATAGCAAGATATCAGGGTGGTGCAAATGCAGGTCATACAGTAGTTGTTAATAATAATAAGTTTGTTTTTCATTTAATCCCATCTGGAATTTTATATCCTGATAAAATATGTGTAATTGGAAATGGTGTTGTTATAGACCCTGTTGCATTGTTTGAGGAAATTGAATATTTAAAGAAAAATGGAATAGATGTTGAAAATAAATTATATATTGCTGAAAATGCTCATATAACTCTCCCATATCATAAAATACTTGACCAGGTGGAAGATAAATTCAGAGGAAGAGGAAAACTTGGAACAACAGGAAGAGGTATTGGAACAACATATACTGATAAATATGCAAGGATAGGAATAAGGGTTATTGATTTTATAGATGATGATGTTTTTATGGAGAAGTTAAAAATTGCTCTTGAACTCAAAAATTATCTTTTTAAGGAATACTATAAGGAGGAAATTTTAAGTTCTGAAAAGATTTTTAAAGAATATGAATTTTACAGAAATGAAATGAAAAAATTTGTTATAAACACCTCTTTATATTTAAATGAAGAAATTGAAAAGGGTAAAAAAGTTCTTGCAGAAGGAGCACAGGGAACATTTCTTGATATTGATTTCGGGACATATCCTTATGTAACTGCTTCAAATCCAATTTCTGGTGGAGCATGTATTGGTCTTGGTATATCTCCTAAAAAAATAGAAAAAATAATAGGAGTTGCAAAGGCATATACAACAAGAGTTGGTATGGGGCCTTTTCCAACTGAAATAAAGGATAATCTGGGAGAAAGATTAAGAAGCATAGGTAATGAATTTGGTGCAACTACTGGTAGACCAAGAAGATGTGGATGGTTTGATGCAGTTTTAGTTAAATTTGCATGTATAATTAATGGAATTGATGAAATAGTTCTAACAAAACTTGATGTTTTAACAGGATTTGAAAAGATAAAAATAGGTGTTGCATATAAATATGAAGGGAAAATAATTGAGAATTACCCATTAAATTCAAAAATATTTTCAAATTGTGATGTAATTTATGAGGAGATTGATGGATGGAATGAGGATATAAGTAAAGTGAAAAGTTATAAAGAGTTACCGAAGAATGCAAAAAAATATATAGAGAAAATTGAAGAAAAAATAAATGTAAAAATTACAAAAATTTCAACAGGATTTTTAAGAGAGCAGATAATTGAAAGATGAAATTTTTATATATAATTTTGATTATTTTTCTTTCAGCAATGATAGGAACAGTAATAGGCGAAATTCTCCTTTTATTAATCCCTCAAAACACAATTTATTACAATTTTCTTTCAAATCATTTAACCCCTGTCTGGAATATAAATTCATTTGATTTAATAATTTTCAATATTTCATTCACAATAAAATTCAATATTAATTCTTTTACCCTTCTTGGTTTAATTATAGGGTCAATCTTCTCATTAAGGAAGGTATAATTTTAAATATGGGGAAAAAATATTTTATCAAGACCTATGGATGTCAAATGAATTTTTATGATTCAAATAAGTTAAGAAAATTTTTAAATGAAGAAGGATTTTTTGAAGTAGATTCTCCAGAAGATGCAGATATTTTAATTATAAATACCTGTTCTGTAAGGAAACATGCAGAGGATAGGGCTTTTTCTTTTTTGAATTCAATTAAAAATATAAAAAATAACAAAATTTTTTGTGTTGTTGGATGCACACCCTCAATTTATAAAGATAAAATTTTTGAAAAACTTGATTTTGTTGATATTATATGTGGCCCAAACTCATATAAGAAATTTGTATCAATTCTCAAAAATTATTCTGGTGGTAAAATCAGTATATTTGAAGAAGATGAAAATCTGTTTAATGAGGTTAATGAGCCGGAAATTAAAGAAAAAACAACTTCATTTGTTACGATTACAAAAGGATGTGAAAATTTCTGCTCTTACTGTGTAGTTCCTTATGCAAGGGGAAAACTTGTAAGTAAGTTAGAAAATGTAATTATTGATGAAATAAAAATTCTTGTTGATAGAGGAGTTAAGGAAATATTTTTGATAGGTCAGAATGTTAATGAATATGGAAAGGATATAGGGAAAAATTTTGTTGGACTTCTTTATAAGGTTCATGAAATTACTGGTATTTTGAGGATTGGATTTTTAACATCTCACCCAAAAGATATTTCAGATGATTTAATTAATTCATTTTCAGAATTACCGAAATTATATAAACATTTACATCTTCCACTTCAATCTGGTTCAAATAAAATTTTAAATCTTATGAATAGAAAATATACGATTGAAAGATACCTTGAAATTGTTGAAAAGGTTAGAAAAAATTGTCCTTATATTTCAATAACATCGGATATAATTGTAGGTTTTCCATATGAAGAGGAAATTGATTTTGAAGAAACATATAAGATTGTTGAAAGGATTAAATTTGATGATTTGTATGTTTTTAAATATTCTCCAAGACCTTTAACAGAGGCAAGTAAATTTCCTGATAATGTTCCAAAAGAAGAAAAGGAAAGAAGGCATCAACTTATATTGAATTTACAGAATAAAATCTCTCTTTTAAAAAATAAAGAAATGGAAGGGAAAATAGATGAAGTTTTTATAAGGAAAAAAAGTTATAAAAAAAAGGATGCATATATAGGAAGGACTTTAAATAATAAACCCGTGATAATAGAGAATGAAAATATAAAAGAGGGAGAAATAAAAAAAATAAAGATTGAAAAAGGCGAAAGGCATTACTTATACGGCAACTTAATTTGACCTATATAAAATTGTTCTGTAAAATAAATAACATAGAACAATATTTATAAAAATTGTTCTATTTAAAGAGAAGAATGGAACAACTTTTAAAAAATATTATAGAGGAATGGTGGAAAAGAGAATTACCCCAAATAAAAAAAAGGGAAATTTCTCTTGAAAATTTTTATTCTAATGAAGTAAAAAAAGTGGTAGTCATAACAGGTTTCAGAAGGTCTGGAAAAACTTATTTACTTTTTGATTTTGTAAGAAAAATAGGTAAGAATAAATGTATTTATATCAATTTTGAAGATGAAAGAATTCCAGAAAGAACAGAAGTTTTAACAAATTTAACTAGTATATTAAAAAAATATTCAAACAGGATAAAATTTTTGCTTCTTGACGAAATTCAGAATATACCTTTATGGAGTAAATGGTTAAGGAGGATGATTGATACCGAAAATTATCAGATTTTTATTACAGGGTCATCTTCAAAATTATCTTCAAATGAAATACCAACAGAATTAAGGGGTAGAGCAATATCAGTTTCTCTTTTCCCTTTAAGTTTTAAAGAATTTTTAGATTTTAAAAATGTTAAAAATACAGATACAGAAAAGATTGAGGAGTTAATTAAGGAATATATTGAATTTGGCGCTTTCCCTGAAATAGTTCTTTCTGAAAAAGGGAAAAAATTTTTTATAATTGAAGATTATTACAATACTTTCTTAACCAGAGATATCATAGAAAGACACAATGTAAAACAGAAAGAAGTTTTCAATATTTTAATTCAGATTTTACTGAATTCTACATATTTTTCAATTTCTAAACTTGCTAATAATTTAAAAGGAATTGGATACAGAGTAGGGAAGGGGACTCTTGCAAATTATATAAGGTATTTAAAAGAAGCATTATTTATTTATCCTGTTGAAATTTTTACCCCAAGTATAAAAAAATCACTTCAATGTCCAAGAAAAGTTTATTTTATAGATAACTTTTTTATAAAAAGATTTTCATCAAAATTTTCAGAAAATTATGGTAGATTGATGGAAAATATAATTGCAATTGAATTATTTAAAAATGTTTCATCAAATCCAGCGCTCAAAATTTTTTACTGGAAAGATTATTATGGTAAAGAAATTGATTTTGTTGTTATGGAAAATTTAGTGGTAAAGGAATTGATAGGGATTAGTTTTATTTCAAATGAAATGGATATAGAAGAAAGAGAAATTGACTCTATGGTTAAAGGGAGTAAAATTTTTAAGACAGATAATATAAAATTAATAACATGGAAACTTGAGTGTGAAAAAAATATAAATGGCAAAAAAATTAAGTTTATTCCTCTCTGGAAATTCCTTCTTTATGGTAAAGATATGCAATGAATAAAGTGATTGAGAGAAGGAGAAAGCAGAGGTATATTTTTTTTATGTTCACTTCTTCTGTGTATTTCTCTCCTTTTTTAATTACTTCAATATTTAATGCATGAATATCTCTTTCTCCATAATGTTTAGGGCAGTTTATATTATATATTCCAAGAACTCTTACGACATCTCCCTTAATTCTGTATCTTCCAAAATTTTCTATTTTTTCAATCTCTTTTTTACTTATAACAATTCCAATTGCAAAATCTTCAAATTCATCTTTTATATTTATCCATCTTTCCTCTCCTTTACCCATTAAATCACCTATTACTTCGCCTTCAACAATTATTGCTTTCCCATTATATTTTTCTCCATTTTCATATAATTCTCTAATTTTTACTTTTTCAGCAGGGTAGAGGGGAATTGCCAGTATAAATAATAAAAGAAAAAATTTTTTCATTCAGGGCTCCTTAAAGAAAATAGATACCTTATAAAAACAAAAACTGATATAAATTCTAATCTACCAATCCACATTTCAATTATATATGTCAGTTTTAATGAATTTGGCATATCAGGATTTGTAATTCCAACTGAAAGCCCCACATTTGCACATGCTGAAGTTGATTCAAATAGAGAATGTAAGAAAGGGTAACCAAAAAAAGTTCCAATTATTCCACCGATTAAATATGTTGCTATATACATTATTAAAATTATTGATGATAATTTTACAGATGAATCCGTTAAACTTATATCTTTAATATGATGAAATTTTTCAACCACAACTGTTGATGTTGGTGAACTGTATCCCTTTACTTCCCTTTTTAATTCTTTCAAAATTAAACCTATTCTCAGCATTTTAATTCCACCACTTGTTGAACAGGAACAACCCCCAAATCCCATAGCAATTATTAAAAGAATGAGTGAAAAATCTGGAAAATAATTTTTAAGATAATAAGAATCGGCATTTGTATACCCAACTCCTGTATGGCCTGAAATAATGTGGTAAGAAACAATTCTAAAGGAAGAGAAAAAATCAACATTTCTTGTAAATTTCATAAAACCAATAAAGGTAAAAAATGTAAGTAAAATTATACTAACCATAAATGTTTTAAATTCATAATTTCTTAAAATTTCCTTAAATTTTCCTGTCCAGACAGCATAATGAAGTCCAAAACTGACTGCTCCAAGTATAACTATAAGTGAAGTTATTATATCAATTAATATACTGTGATAATAAGCAATATTCTGTGATTGAACTGCAAAACCAGCTGTATCCCATCCAGCCATAAATATACATATTGCATGAAAAAAAGACCTTGAAGGAGAAATTCCATGAATAATATTTATACTCCCCAAAATTAATGTAAAAATTATTAAATAACAAACACTGACAAGCCATATAAATTTTGCTGTCTGAACAACATTTGGTAAAATTTTTTCTTCCCTTGCTTCACCAACATAAATTTTAAATGCACTTGCTCCTCTAAAAAAAATTAAAAGTCCAAGAAGTATTATTCCCTGTCCTCCAATAAAACACATAAAATGTCGCCAGAAATTATAAGAATTAGCCATATGGTCAAGATTTTTTACAAGGACAAGACCTGTTGTTGCAAGAGCACTCATTGATTCAAAGCATGCATCAATATATAAATTATAATGACCTGATAAATAAAGTGGGATTGCACCGAGAAACATATAAATAAGCCATATTAATGATGCAATTGTCATTCCCTGACGCCAGTTTATATCTACTTCTTCAGGAAATCTCCATATTATTAAATAACCGATAGAAAATGAAAATAGTGAGGAGAAAATGAAATCAATTGCTGGATTCCATTCCTTATATATGAGTGCAACAAATAAGGGGAAAAGAAAAAGATATCCAAGTAATATTATAAGTTTGCCAGTATAATGAAAAATTCCTTTTAAATCATCTCTTGAAAATTGAGGTATCATTGGAGTATTATGTAAAAAATAAGGTTTAAAATTAATGAAAAAAGGAAAATAAAAATGACAAATGAAATTTCAAAAAGTATTCCAAGCCATCCATTCAATAAAATTTTAAGGTATTTGATAATTTTTTTCATCTTTCTTCAACCTCTCCTATTAATGAATTTATAAGAGATGCCTCATTTTCAACCTTTGTAATAGCAATAATCTCATCCTCTTCTTTAAAAACAAAATCAGTTCTTGGAATAAATAAATCATCACCTCTCATAACTGCTACAATAACTGAATCTTCTGGGAGTTGAATTTCATTTAATTTTTTATTTATTATAGGAGCATTTTCAGGTAAATCAATTCTTAAAATAGATAATCTTCCCTTTTTGAAGGTAAACAAAGTTGTAAAGTCCTCCCAGTTAACTTCTTCCTCAATAATTTTTGCTATTAATGATGTTCCACTTACCGCAACATCTACTCCAAGTTGATAAAATGTTTTTTCATTTTTGGGATTATTTACTCTTGCAACAACTCTTTTAACATTAAATATCTCTTTTGCTATCTGACATATAACAAGATTATCCTCATCGTTTCCTGTAACTGCTGCAAGACAATCTGACTTTTTTATTCCTGCACTCTTTAAAACCTCAGGGTCGCATCCATCTCCATTTATAACAAGACAGTTTATCTTTGAAGCAATCTTTTCACTTAATTTCTGTTCCTTTTCAATTAAAACAACATAATGGTTCTCACTCAATTTTTCTGCAAGATAATACCCAACATTTCCTCCCCCAACAATTATCACATTCATATCTTTAATATCTCCTCAAATTTATTTAAACTTTTTCTCTTTGCTATTCCTATAATTATATCATTTTTTTCAATTTTCAATCCCTTTTCAGGAATTATTCCTCTATTTCCTCTTATTATAGCAAAAATCTGAAGTTCTCCATCAACATTTATCTCTTCAATTTTTTTACCAGTTATTTTATCAGGATTTAATTCAATAATTGTTAAATCTTCATTTCCAAATAAAAAATCACATGATATTTTCTTTGTAAGACCATCCCTGATAAGAGAGGCAAAAATTGATGTAGTATTTATTGTTTCAATTTCAAGTAATTTACATATTTTTTCTTTATCAGGGTCAGAAATTCTAATTATAACTTTTCCTACATTAAATATCTTTTTTGCAACCTGACCTATTACTATATTTGCATTATCATTGCTTGTAATAACACAAACAGCATCTGCTTTCTCAATACCCGCTTCCTTTAAAACATCAGTATCAAGGGCATCTCCAACTATAGTTACTCCATTAAAATCAGTCAACTTCTCAAAACTTTTTTCATCCTTATCAATAATAACAACATCATTTTTTTCATCAAGTAATTTTGCAAGATAAGAACCAACTTTTCCACAACCAACAATTATTATATACATTTTTCTCCTTTTAAAAATATATTTATAAATTCATCTCCCTCAATTTTCCCTAATTTTCCATTTTTACAACTTTCTTCATCAAATTTTTCTACTTTATCCGGTTTTTCAAATGGAGAATAAATTAAAAATGGAACATATCCCTCTCTATGTGATTTTAATTTTACAGGTGTATAATGGTCTGGTAAAATTGCAATTTTTGTTGAATTTAAATCTACCTTTTCAATTATATTTTTAACAAGTCGCCCATCAAAATCCTCTATACACTTAATTTTAAGTTCAATATTTCCTTCATGTCCTGCTTCATCTATTCCTTCAACATGAACATAAACAAGGTCAAATTTTTCAAGCGACTTTACAGCATATTCTGCCTTTCCTTCATAATTTGTATTCCATAAACCAGTTGCACCAGGAACATTTATTATTTCAAATCCAATCATTTTTCCAATTCCCTTTATTAAATCAACAGCAGATATAACACATCCATTTATTTTATATCTATTATAAAATTTTTCAATTTCAGGTTTTCTTCCAGGAGACCATGGCCATATAAAATTTGCCTTTTCCTTTCCTTCCTTTTCCCTTTTAATATTTATCGGATGAAACTCAAGATATTTATTTGACTGATAAATTAATTCATTTAGAAATTCTGCTGTTTCTTTTCCTTTTTCTGAAACTGGTTTTACTTTTACCTCATCTATATTATAACCACTGTAATCATGTGGAGGATAACATTTAATATCTAATGAGAAATTTCCTTTTAAAATTAAAATATTTCTGAAACCAACTCCTTTATAAAATTTTACCCTTTCATTTCCAATTTTTCCATTTAAATATTCAATTAATTGTTCTGATTCTTCATCTGAAATATAACCTGCTGA
>Ga0078972_1002553_pt1 | contig 59527 bp, 66 predicted proteins | sample YelNatPaOPGAMG01_FD_67568 | JGI IMG/M metagenome (GOLD analysis project Ga0078972, IMG submission 67568) | Hot spring thermophilic microbial communities from Obsidian Pool, Yellowstone National Park, USA - OP-RAMG-01 (SPADES assembly) (version 2) | ecosystem: Environmental > Aquatic > Thermal...
GGGCCTTGAGCAGAACCTTTCCGGAGAACGTCACCGCGTCGGTACCTACGTCCCCGGTGTACACCGAGCTCCCCAGGTCGGGATCCCACTCGTCGGATTGCATGGTAACTCGCATCCGCTCGCCACAATGGCTAGTCGCAGAGGCTGCCAGGATCAGGTCCCTCTCACGCTCCTGGAACCAATGAGGGATGGGCGAGGAGCGATAACCGGTACCGGTGTACTCAGCCCACCACCCAACAGCTACCGGGAAGTAATCGAGCGGGGTGAGCGGCCCTGCTCGGGTAACACGCGGAATCAAGGAGAGAAGAATGAAAACCATGACGACGAACGCTCTCGTTGCATGCGTTGAAGCGCTCAGCTTGCGCGACTTCGGTTGGTTCATGATTCTGCCTCCTCATTGAGATCTGACCAAGGCATAGCGCTTATCACTGGGGCGTCTGCAAGAGAGTGGTATGTGCACTGGCTGCTAGTAAGAGTATACGTCATAATGATTTGGTTGTCACCGCCCAGAGTTCCGAGGTCGATGGGGACATAGCGCACTGCGGCGTGTGACCCGATCGGCAGCATTGCCAGCACGGCTATTGCCAAGGCTAGACGCATCGATCTTACCATCTCAACGGCCCCCTCTATGCTTCCTCTTCTCCGTAGGCCCAGTATAGCTCCAGATCGGGGATGTAACAACCCCACTAATTGCCTCACATTAGATGTCACCGAAACTGAAACGATGTCTCAAATAAGGATGTTACCGAAATCGTCTAAGTGCTTCTCCAGTAGGAGGAGCATTTGCAGACGGACCAACACTCGAAGTCCGAACTTGTTGGTAGCCCGTAGGGGATTCGAACCCCTGATCCCGTGGCTGAGAACCACGTATCCTAGACCGCTAGACGAACGGGCCATATCTTCGTAGGCATTATACCAAAACCCGCGCGGATATGTAAATACTTTGTTGCACAATTCCACCTCTTCCGGTCTTGGTCACCAATTTGTGCACGCCCTCTCTGCCTCGCCCATCCCATCATAACTCCGACTAAAATTCTGCTAAAGTTTTTCCCCGCATGTGTCGAGAACTAATGCGGAGGGAAACTAGCAATGTTAACAGGTTTGTATTCCGCGGCGGCAGGAATGATCGCGCAACTAGACCGCCATGACGTAATCGCAAACAACCTCGCAAACATCAGCACAGCCGGGTTCAAGAGGACGTCAGTAGGTACACATGCTTTCGAAGTCGGTCTCCGCTATGCTGACCAGCAGGGTACTCAACCATACTGCAAGGCGGTGATTCCATCCACAGTTCTTAGTCGCGACCAGCGTCCGGGTCCGCTGATTGATGGACAAGAAGGCTCCAACGTGAATGCGGTCGAGGAGATGGTAAACATAATCTCGGCGTTACGTGCCTACGAGTCATGCCAGAGGGCAATTCAATCGCTAGATCAAGTCCTCGACAAAGCCATAAACGTTATGAATCGAACGGGATAGACCATTTTCGGAAAACCGAGAGTGCACGGAGGATAAGAAATGATTAGATCGCTCTGGACTGCAGCCACAGGAATGGCAGCGCAGCAAGTAAACATTGACATCATCTCAAACAACTTAGCAAACGTCAACACAAGCGGTTTCAAGAAAAGCCGGGCAGATTTCCAGGATCTGCTTTACCAAAACCTTCGAACCGCCGGCACCACGGAGGCACAGGGTTCGCAGGTTCCCACTGGTATTCAGGTCGGGCTTGGAACGCGTCTGGCAGCCGTTCAGAAAATCTTTACGCAAGGAGATTTTAAGGAAACGGGAAATCCGTTGGACCTCGTCATCGAAGGAGACGGGTTTTTCCAGGTACTGATGCCCAATGGCGAAACCGCTTATACTCGTGATGGCAGTTTCAAACTTGACGCCCAGGGACGGATAGTCACCTCAGACGGCTATCCTCTCCAGCCGGAAATCGCCATCCCTGCGGAGGCCACTTCCATCTCAGTTGGCTCTGACGGCACAATTTCGGTAACAATCCCCGGTCAAAATGCGCCCCAGGAAGTCGGACAACTTCAGATTGTGAAATTCATCAATCCCGCAGGTCTAACCTCCATCGGTCGCAACCTGCTCACACAATCTGCCGCTTCTGGCGACCCTGTCGTTGACACTCCGGGCTTAAATGGACTCGGCACCTTGGCACACGGTTTTATCGAGATGTCCAATGTCCAAGTCGTAGAGGAAATGGTCAACATGATCACGGCGCAGCGGGCTTACGAGATCAACTCTAAAGCCATCCAGACGGCTGATGAGATGCTCGGCATTGCAAACAATCTGAGGCGGTAAGCAGACTATGCGCGTATTCATAGCCATCACATGCATCATTATTTGGACAGCGTCAATAGGAGGCACATGGGGCGCCAACTACATTGCAGTGCGCCCAGAGGCGGAAGTACGCAATTCCATGGTCACGCTTGGTGATATAGCATCCATTCAAGGAACGGACTCAAAGAGATTAATGGACATTCAGGTCTGTGCAGCTCCACTTCCTGGCAAGTCCCGACGGGTCACGAAGAGCCAGATCACGGTCTCGTTACGGAAAGCAGGCCTTGCTGATGGCACCTTCGATATCCTTTCGCCTGAAAGCATTGTCATCAAGCGTGCCTTTAATACCATAACCGGACAGCAGTTGTTTGACATTGCAAAGCAATATGTTACCTCCTCAAGTACTACAGACTCAATGATTTCTGTAGAGCCGGCAAGACTGCCAAACGACGAACAAGTACCCGTTGGCAAACTCGAACTGCGAGTAAAGGAAAACACAAAATGTACCTCAAAGGGACGAATTAGTATACCGGTCGAGATTGTCGTAGAAGGCAAAGTATATCGGACAGTAAGCGTGCCGGTTCTCACAAGAGTTCTTGCCCCTGTGCTAGTAGCCGTCCAGCCAATAAGTTCCTCCAGTATTCTGAACAAGCAAAATTGTGCTCTGGAAGTCAGAGACATCACCTTTTTGCCTGATGATGTTGTAACAAGCGAACCCGGCACCGATTGGACAGCATCACTTACCATCCCACAGGGCGCTGTCATTCGCAAGTCATGGCTATCCCAGCCGCCCGCTGTCCATGCTGGCGAAGCGGTCGTCGTCGTTGTAACAAAAGGAGGAGTACGTGTGAGTGATAAAGGCATTGCCGCCCAGGACGGCAGGCTCGGACAGAAGATCAAAGTACGATTCCCTGGTCAGACGCGGGAGGTTCACGCCACTGTCACCGGTGTAGGAACCGCTGAAATCATCGTTGGTGGGAGGACATAACCATGCTCATCTCGAGATGTATCGCCACAATATCCATAATCCTTATGTGTTGTATAGCGTCAGCTGATTCGCTCTGGACACCTGAAGCGAAGAGTATGTTTTCCGACAAGAAAGCCAAAGAAGTGGGTGATATCGTGACCATTCTGATTACAGAATCGTCCACTTCTTCGCAGAAAACCAGTTCCGAGTTCAGCAAAGACTTAAAGCATGCCAATGACGCGGGCATTGGTCCGATACTGAAACTCTTGCCAGAGTTCCAGGTATCCTCAAAGCAGTCAGGCGGATCAGAAGGTACAAATCAACAATCTACCAGACTCACCGCCAGGCTCACGGCGAAAGTCGTAAAGGTCCTGCCAAACGGCAACCTAATGCTTGAAGGCACACGAACGGTAGAGGCAAACCACGAGAAACAGGAAATCAAACTGACTGGCGTCGTTCGACAGGAGGACATATCTCCTGACAACACGGTGCTTTCAACATACCTCGCAGATGCGGTCATCAAGTGCACTGGCAAAGGACCGATCGGGGACAGGCAAAAAGAAGGCATCATCAGCAAACTTATCAAGTTTCTTTTCTAGGAGATAAAGGATGAGAATCGCGTGTGCATTATGTGCAGTATTTTTCTTTACCAATCTGGCCGCTTACGCTGACCAGACAGTGAAGATCAAGGACGTGGCACGCATTGAAGGCGAGAGGAGCAATCAACTTGTAGGATACGGCTTGGTCGTCGGGCTTGATGGCACTGGCGACACTCAACAAGCAGTTTTTACTGTGCAATCTGTTGCAAACATGCTCCAGAAGTTCGGCATCAGCATCGCGGCTGCAAAGATGAAGGTGAAGAACGTGGCTGCGGTGATCGTTACTGCGGACCTACCACCTTTTGCAAGAGCAGGTACAAAAATTGACGTGCTTGTCTCCTCACTCGGAGATGCCAAGAGTCTCCAGGGTGGCACATTGCTCCAAACGCCGCTCCAAGGTGCGGACGGAAAGGTTTACGCTGTGGCTCAAGGAAGTGTTTCCGTAGGCGGCTTCACTGCAGGAGGAGGCGGTACATCCGTTACTAAGAATCACACAACCGCTGGGCGAATACCAGGGGGCGCCATCGTCGAACAAACTGTCCCGGCAACTCTTTCAGATGGTAAATCACTAAACGTTTTGCTCGATCAACCAGACTACGCAACAGCGGCGAGGATTGCACAAGCCATCAATGACAAACTTGGACCCGGCACTGCGTTACCCGTTGACCCTGCCACCGTCCGCGTCACCTCCGCCAACTTTTCAAATTTGGTGGCACTGGTGGCTGATATCGGTGACTTGACAATCACCCAATCTACGGTTGCCAAAGTCATCGTCAACGAGCGCACAGGCACAGTGGTCATCGGCGGCGACGTCAAACTTTCGCCGGTCGCTTTGTCCCACGGCAACTTGAGCGTAGAGATCTCTACGAGGTTGCAGGTCTCACAGCCCGAGCCAATAAGCGGTGGCAAGACCACAGTCGTTCCTGAGAAGACCGTGACTGCGACTGAGGAAAACGCCCGACTCATGCATTTGGAACCAGGTAGCACACTTGAAGACTTGGTACGCGCCCTTAACGAAATCAAAGTTACGCCTCGCGATATCATAGCCATTTTGCAGGCCTTGAAGCAAGCAGGAGCACTTCACGCGGAATTGGAGATTATCTAATGCGAATAGATCCATTGAACGCACAAAATCAGGCAACAGAACAGTTTGGGAGTGAAAACACAAAACTCCGAAAAGTTTGCCGTGAATTTGAATCTCTGCTCATAGCCCAGATTATTAGGAAGATGAGGGATTCCATACCTCGGTCTGACTTCTTTGGTTCCGAAGACGAGGAAAGAATTTTTCGAGACATGCTCGACTGTGAAATCGCAAAAAGTGTCTCAGAGAGCGGGGCAATGAAGTTGGCAGATATCCTATATGCACAACTCGTCATGAAGCAGAAAGATAGGTAAAACTCCCAGACATTGACGCAAAGAGTAACGAGGTGACATCGGTTTTACTCGCGAAGGGGTGGAGTCGTAGGTGTACATAACCAACACAAAAATCGAAAAGGTCTTCCAGGTACATCTTCACCGAGTGTACCAGCCAGCAAGAACGTTTGGAAATACGACGGGGCACATGGATCGCCTCACCTTGTCAAAGCAGGCTGGCGAAATACAGAGCATAAAGCAATTTGTAGCTGGACTGCCTGGTGTAAGGGAAAGCAAAGTGTCGCACCTAAAGTCAACAATCCAATCTGGTGAATATGAAATTGCGGGACCAAAACTGGCAGAGACAATCTTTGAAACTGTTCGGCGCGAGAGATTAGGCTTGTAGGACTCATATCATGGACCTAAACGCACTTAGAGACGAGATGTTATCAATCGCAAAACTTCGGATGGAGCGGTACCGCGAGATGATAAAACTTGCCGAGGAAAAAAAGGCGGTACTCACCGACGGACGCCATGCCGACTTACTCGAGGTAACGAGACGATTTGACCCGATTCTCGTCGAACTTGCCCAACTCGAGAAACGAGAGGCACAAGTCATAAAGCACCTAGAGCAAGTGGACCTCGCCAGAGGAAGTTTTGTGACACCCGAATATGAGGCTATACAGTCAGAAACCCGGAAACTCGCACTGCAATTACGAGAACTCACATACATCAACATGACACTACTCGACAACGCAATGCAATTCGTCAATTTCTCGATGGGCATGATAAGCGAGATAGCAACAGATAACCACGCTAGTGACGGAGGCAATCACGCTCTGATCTTCGATACAAAGGCATAGTCGAGGGGAAAATGGGCTTCTTTGGATTACAAGTAGGTTTCAGCGCTCTTAGAGCACAACAATATGCGATGGATGTGACCTCGCACAACATCGCCAACGCCAATACCGAGGGCTACCGGCGGCAACAGCCCGTATTCATTCCTGGCAACCCTTTGCTCGGCGCATTTACCCTAAATGGCATCGGTATACCACAACTGGGGACAGGAGTCCTGGTCCAAACAGTACGTCGAATGCAATCGGACTATATTGAAGGGCAGATACGAATGGGCGCGCAGGAACTTGGAACGTGGAGCGCTCGCAACCAGGCTCTACAGCAAGTAGAAACCATGCTGAGCGAACTTAGCGACAATAGCCTGTCCAACCTGATGGACGAATTCTGGAACTCATGGCAAGAACTTGCTGCAAGCCCTGAATCCTTCCCCGCTAGGTTGGCTGTCGTAGAGGCTGCATCTTCTTTGTCCGACCGGATCAGGACACTTTATCATGACCTGCGCTCGCTTCAAAGAGAAACCGACCAAACAATAATCAGTGAAGTTAAAAGGGTAAATCAAATTGCTCACGAAATCGCCAGTCTGAATGAGCAGATTACACGCTCTCTTGCAGGCGGGTATCAGCCAAACGATCTTCTAGATAGAAGAGACATGTTGATCGAAGAACTATCGCAGATAGCAAGAATCCAGGTTCACGGTGCAGGCGGCGCAGATTGCATTATCAGCATTGGTGGAAAAGCCCTCGTCCAGGGCAACATGGTTACAGAGTTATCAACCGTTGAGGGGCCGAATGGGTGGTCACAAATCGCCTGGACAGACAACAGTTCACCTGCCACGATTCCCGGAGGAGAACTGAAAGGGTTGCTAGACATTCGCGATACAGTGCTGGAAGGCTACATCCTAAAACTGAATGATCTCACGCAGACGCTCGTAAGCAATGTCAATGCGGTTCACAACACCGGCTACGATTTGAACGGTAATAATGCAGGTGACTTCTTCGTCCCGGGCTCCGATGCATCAAACATTGCAGTAGACCCAACGATCCTGGCATCACCTAGCCTTGTGGCAGCGTCTGGAAATGGAGCACCTGGAGATAATACGTGCGCAAGAACAATGGCAGACCTGCGAAACGTACCCCTCTTGAATGGACAGACCATAGACTCAGCATACGGCACTTTTGTGGCACTCATAGGCTCGGACGTAAGAGAGGCAAGGACTAGGGCCGCTGTCCATGAACTCTCGTTGAAGCAATTGAAGAACCAGCGCGAGTCTATATCCGGTGTGTCTCTCGACGAAGAGATGGTAAATATGCTGAAGTTTCAGCAGGCTTATAATGCTGCAGCAAGGATTATCACGGTTGTTGACGAGATGATAAGCACACTCATTAACCAAACTGGAATAGTAGGAAGGTAGCGCCATGCGTGTTACACAAGGCATGCTTTGCGGAAGAGTCATTGATAACCTGATGGGAAGTTCAGAACGGCTTATAGAGGCTCAAAATAGGGCATCTTCTGGTAAGCGAATTACTGCGCCATCTGACGACATTACCGGCGCAAGCAAGGCGATTCGACTGCGCAGCGTAATAGCAAACCTGAAACAATTCCAACGGAACGCTGACCTTGTCCAAAGTCAACTGACAATAACAAGCAGTGCACTAGATTCCATCGTAAGTTCCCTCCGGACAGTGCGAAACATTGCAGTTTCGTCAGGCAACGCCGCTCTGACGGAAGCCGGAAAAGCCGCGGCAGTCTCACAACTTGAACAAATAGCGAATGAGATTGCCGCCAGTGCAAACACTCAGCACCTAGGAAAGTATATTTTGGGGGGGAGCCAAACCACAAAACAACCGATAATACCGAATGCGGGCGGTACGCCTCCGTACATTTACCAGGGCGACCAGGCACAAATTACAATTCAAGTTGCGCCGTCAACATACGTCACTACAAACGTGACGGCGTATACCGTACTCAATATGGAAAGCAGTGTGCTGCCCGGAGTAAATGACGTATTCTCGACGATTGATGCTTTGCGAAACCAAATAGAGGCAGGCGATGTACAGGCAATCTCAGGGCTCATATCGGATATTGACGCCCTGCTTAGCAACGTGACGGCAATTCGGTCACAGGTCGGAGCGAGACTGAGCAGGCTTGAGACAATTACAACTACGCTCGGCGACTCCGAAACAACCTTTAAGGATCTGCTTTCGAAGACCGAGGATGCCGACCTTGCTCAAGCAGTTATAGAACTCAGAACACGAGAAAATGCCTATCAAGCGGCAATAGCAACCGCAAGCAGGCTGCTCGAGATAAGCCTTGCCGAGTACCTGCGTTAGTCATGGCGACGGAAGGAGTCAGGGAAGTCATGATCATCAATACAACAAGGTTTGGCGAGATTGAAGTCTCGGATGCGTCAGTGCTGCACATGGCAGAGGGCATGCTGGGTTTTGAGTGGTGCAAGAGATTTGTACTACTCGAAGATAAGCCAAATACACCCTTTAAGTGGCTCCAGGCAGTAGACGACCCGGCAGTAGCGTTCATTGTCATCAATCCTATGGAGTTCTTCCCAGACTACGAGGTAGAACTAGCAGATGACGAAGCCGAGATGCTCGGAATCACCAACGCAGAAGACGCTGCAGTGGTTACCACCGTGACCATCGACAAGAACGAAGGGTGTGTAACCACGAACCTACTTGGTCCTATTATAATAAATTCTCACGATTTAAAAGCAAAACAAATTGTATTAAATGACGATAAATATGGAACTAAGCATGTGATAGGGCAAAAAGGCAGCAAGGATGCGACCCTACAGGCATGCAAAGCAGCCTGAGGGGAGGTAACATGATGTTAGTACTTGCCCGAAAAGTAGGTCAACGCATTGTAATCGCCGGCAATATCGAGATAACGGTCGTAGAGATACGCGGCGAGCAGGTACGTCTGGGAATAACGGCGCCGCGGAATATAGCAGTCCACAGAAAAGAACTCCTGGAACAAGTGACCCAGGAAAATATTGAAGCGGCTGCGACAGCGCATGATGCCGAGAATTCGATTTCGGCTCCCGCTAAAGGCGAGTGACTATATCAAATCTTGGGACGGCGGCGGTGGTCTGTGCAGAGCAGCACGGGAATAAGAGTCCGGCGCAATTGTGCCTCGCGGACGGCGTAAGTGATAAGAGCCCAGCCGCCTTCCGCAGAAGGAGGGTGATGCCCATGGACAACATTGGCACGGCGGATTGCACATCCTGACGTACCGTGCCAAATCGAGTGAGTTTGACCTCGGCTACCATTTGTTGATGCCGACGGTCGAGGTCATCAGGATACAATAGTCGGCACAATATTCCTGGGGCAGGAAGCCCCACGATCCTTTCAGGATCGCAAATTCCAAGGAGGAGGATAGTCTATGTCACTGCGTATCAACCTTAATGCTGCTGCGTTGAACGCACATCGTCAGTTGCAGGGCACAGACAACGCCCTGTCGAAATCAATTGAGCGGCTGTCATCGGGATTCCGGATCAACCGGGCGGCAGACGACCCGGCGGGTCTCGCAATTTCCGAGAACCTGCGCGCTCAAGTGAGTGGTCTTGCTCAGGCGATTGCAAACTCCAATGATGCGGTCAATATGATCCGCACAGCAGAGGGAGCACTCGCCGAAGTACATGCACTGCTGCGCACGATGCGAAACCTGGCTCTGCATGCAGCCAACGAAGGAGCTAATGACGAGACAGCTCTCGCTGCAGACCAGACCCAGGTCGCGTCAGCAATAGCAGCCCTCGATAGAATTGCCGCTAACACTCAGTTTGGCACAAAGGTCCTGCTCGATGGCAGTTGGTCTACAACGAGCCTCGATTTCCAGGTCGGTGCCAACGCCAACCAGACTATATCTGTCAACATAGACGGTGTATCTGCGTCCGATCTGGGCATCAGCACGATTGACGTGAGTACGGATGCCCAAGGAGCAATCACTCTCATTGACACGGCAATCAGCACAATATCAACCATGAGGGCTGAACTCGGTGCAACCCAGATGGCTATCGAATCTAACATCAATAGCCTTGGGGTCGCAAAAGAGAATATCGCAGCATCCGAGAGTTCTATCAGAGACACAGACATGGCAGCAGAAATGGTAGAGTTCACACGATACCAGATTTTGCTGCAGGCAGGTACCGCAATGCTTACTCAGGCAAATCTCGCGCCTCAGTCACTGTTGGCGCTATTAAGATAACTAAGCCCTGAGTCGGCATAACCAACGCCCGGTGGCCGCCTATCCTGTAGGGCGGCCACCACCTTAAGGTTAGAATAATTTCAAAGCCAACCCCAAGAGTGGACTGAGCACAAATATGAGAGGAGGCAGCGCTCAATGCCAGGAACCGCCTCAGTCAGCGGAATTATATCAGGCCTACAGACGGATGAGATAATAAGTAAGTTGATTGAGTTGCAACGCGCCCCGATCGTGCGGCTTCAGGCGCAGCGCAACTCTCTAAATGCAAAATTACAAGCCTGGCAGGAGTGCAATACCAGGATCCTGGCGCTTAAGACCAAGGCCGACAGCCTCGCTAATCTAGCCACTTTTAATGCAAAGACGGTCACTTCAAGCGATGAAACAATTATCCGAGGGTCAGCATCCTCCAGTGCACTCGAAGGCACTTATTACCTCAAGGTCAATGCACTTGCCCGGGCTGAGCAGCGTTCTACGCAGGGGTTTGCAGATACCACCGTTACCTCGATTGGAACGGGAACAGTCACAATCACCGTCGGCTCGGGAGCACCTGTAGAGATAACCATAGATGAAACAAACTGCACACTCGCAGGTCTTCGGGATGCAATCAACCGCGCAAATGCCGGTGTATCTGCTACCATTGTTAACGATGGTTCAGCAAGCAACCCATACCGCCTTCTGATCACCAGCAAGACAATGGGAGAAGCAGGGGCATTGGAAATAACCTCCACCCTCTCAGGTGGAGTGACACCAAACTTCGATACCGTCATCCAGAGTGCGCAAAATGCGTCAGTCACTCTTGGCGAAGGTGAAAATGCTATCACTATCCAGAAGAACTCGAATACTATAACTGATCTCATCGCTGGCGTCACGCTTGATCTCAGAAAAGCAGACACCAACGCCCTAGTTAGCATCACGGTAGGCAATGATACAGCGTCCGTCAAACAGGCAATCACAGACTTCGTCACTCAATACAACAACCTAGTGGACTTTATTAATCAACAGTTTACCTACAACCCAGAGACAAATACTGCGGGCACTTTGTTTGCAGACTCCAATCTCCAGGCAATACAGACCAATATAATTAATAAACTCTTCGCGCCGGTCAGTAATCTCAATCAAACCATCAAACTCCTGTCACAGGTCGGAATAACATCTGTGACAAGCGATGGCAGACTCACCGTCGAGGAGACAAAACTTGATGAGGCGCTCGCAAACAGCATAGCGGATGTAAGGCGTCTATTCGCAGCAGTGGGCGAATGCACCCATGGAGCGATAAGTTTCGTAACTTGTACCAATCTGACAAAGCCATCAGGTCCCGACGGATACGCAATTGAGATTTCTGCAGTCGCTTCACAGGCCAGGGTTACAGCCGGTGTTGCCCAAACCGCAAACTTGACCCAGGACGAAATCCTGACCCTGAATGGTGTGGAGATTCACCTAACATCTGGGATGACGCCCGCACAGGTGGTGGCTCGAATCAATGAGTACACTTCGCAAACTGGCATTACTGCTTCGCGCACGGACGCCAATGGCTCGGGAACTGGTGACTACCTTACTCTCACAAGGGTTCAGTACGGCGCGGGATTCGGGATCTCCGTCGTGTCGTCGGTTTCCAACGGAGGCTCAAACCCACGCACAGACACGTCTGGCGTCGGGAACCTAGCAGTGACGCAGACGGATTACGCCGGCGAAAGCGGCACAGGAACAGGCGCTCCCGGTACAGACGTAGCAGGCACGATCAATGGCGAACCTGCAACAGGTACCGGGCAGATTCTGGTGGGCAATAAAGAGAATGAGAATACTTCCGGGCTTCGCATTAAAGTAAGCGCACAAACCCCTGGAAGTTATGGCGTTATCGTCCTTACGAAAGGCGTCGCGGCTTCACTTTCCGATTATTTGACCTTTGTTACCGACGCCGACCATAGCCCTGTTGATGACGCAAAGGAAACTCTTCAAAGCAAAATTCAAGATATTGACGACGACGTAAAAAGACTCGAGGAACGGATAACAGCCCGTCAGGAGCGACTAATCCTGCAGTTTGCGGCGATGGAAAGTGCTCTCAAGAGACTTCAAAGCCAAGGAGATTTCCTAGCAGGTCGGCTTTCAAGCGCCACTGCAGGCTGGAAGTAACATCATTCTAGACTGGAGGTTTATGTGTCTGCAATAAATCCTTTTTCACAGTACATTGAGAACCAGTTGACTACTGCTTCGCCTGCAAAACTGCTCCTTATGGCCTTTGACGGAGCCATCAGGTTTGGACGCATAGCACGTCAAAAGATGGAAGCCCGCAAACTTGATGAGCAAAGTGAGAACATCAGAAAAACCCAAAGCATACTCGTCGAATTGATGAATGCTCTGAATCATGAAGCAAATCCAGAGTTAGCCCGAAGGTTAGACGCGTTATACACGTACATGTTCGATCGCCTTACGCATGCAAACATCCATGACGACCTAAAAGCGCTTGATGAGGTCCTCGATATACTTTCACAACTTCGAGATACCTGGGCGCAAGCAAACCTCGCAGCATATCGTGAGACAACAGGTAGGAGTTAAGGCTTGGGATGTCACAATTATTGAGTAACGCAATTAATCAAACTGAAGACGCTATCCAAGTACTGACACGTATTTTGGAACTCACTGACGGATTGATTGACGCTATCCGCACAGGAGATGCTCCTATGATCCATAGCATCCTCACTTCGAGAGAAACTGAATGCATGACAATCGCCGAAGCCCTGAACACCTTGGACAGCACGCTTTCCAAACTCCGCAAGCCAAACTACCCTACAGGTGATTGGCATACCCTTGCCGGTTCCATACGCAAACTTGAAGAACTCCGGGAAACTCTCATTGTCAGGCAGTCCGAATGTGAGAATCTGCTTGTCAGCGAGTTGACGAAGTGCAAAAACGAACTCAAAGCCCTGGGTCTGAGTCGTGAACTGAAGACGGCATATCGAAGCCCGCAAGGGCCTCAAACCTCTCGTTTCGTTGATAAAAAACGATAGTTTTATTGCGGAGTCGGAACAACAGTCCTATCCTCTCCCAGCCCTTGCTTGTGCAACGCGCAGGATCAAGTCTACTTCCGCAAGGCTCGCCCCAACAGTGCGTGCGATCTCAGAAGGTGACAGCCCAGTGGATGCGTGGCCTAGAACTTTTTCCGTCAGGTGTGGCGATCCCACTCTTCGTGGTACCTCTGTGGAATGTGTGATCTCCTGGAGCGCTCTTATTCTCTCGTCGGCCTCCTCGATCATCCGCTCTAGAACCTCCGCCCTTTTGCTTAACTCTTTAATCCCTCTGTCAACCTGCTCCTCTAGATCCTGTATTAGCAGGACAACTGATTCCTCAAGAGCACGTAGGTCATCTGACGTTAGACTTTCCCTTTCTTTGCGAGCCCACACTGCTCGCAGGATCGTACTCAAAAGCACGCATCCACTCCCAAGAACCACGCCTCCAACAATCAAAATAGCCAGCCAATCCATACAACCCGTATCCCTTCTGACCTAGACCTTCACATCAAGTACATGGGCGTCAGAGAAAACCTGGTCGGTTTCAGTTTTCCCCACGTCTTTGCAGCCAGCCGCATCCTCCGATGTTCCCTGAGGATTTTCCTTCTTTTCGCCATGTTGCATCGCCTTAGGCGGGCGTGGGCGATTGACGTTACCGTTAGCCTCTGCAGCCGTCCGAGTAGCAAATGCGTCGTGCATAAACGCTTGTTTGCCCTTGACAGGCTTACTGCGCTCCACTTCAATTCCTTTCGAGGCTATGTGAGTACGATCGGTTGCACGTATGTCCATTTTGACACCTCGTTAACCCTAGGCTGCTGCCAAAAGCAGATCCTCGTACCTGGCCAGTTTGGCGTGTAATCTGATAATTGCCTTCGAATGGATCTGACAAGCCCTGGATTCCGTTACTCCAAGCACCTTGGCAATTTCCTTAAGCGTAAGCCCATCCATGTAGTAAAGACTCACCACAAGTTTTTCTTTTTCGGGGAGGCTTTCTATCGCTTCGGTCAGAAGTCTCTTCCGTTCCTGCTCTTCCGCTGCTACAAGGGGGCTGTCGTGGTCCACTAGTGCTGTAGGCGGGTCCCCACCAAGAACGAATTCTTCAAGCGAAAGCATGCTCCCTCTTGCCACGTCAGCGAGGATTGCACTTAATTCGTCAACTGAAATACCGATTTCTCGAGCCACTTCATCATCCTCAGCAGGACGACCTAACTCGGCTTCGACCTCTGCGAATGCTTGCCTAATCCTTTGCTCATTACCTTGCACAGAACGCGGTACCCACTCCATGGTCTTGAGGCAGTCCAGCACAGCCCCACGGATGCGATGTATAGCATAAGTTTCAAACTTAACCTGTCGCAGCGGGTCAAACCTCTCTAGTGCGTCAATTAAGCCGATAATTGCGTGACCAATCAGATCATCATAAGATACCGCCGCAGAGGTGCGCACGGGAATCCTGTCAACCACGTACCTACAAAGGTGAGCGTACGCAAGTATGAGTTGTTCCCGCGCCCATTGGTCGTTCTTCTCCTTATATAGCCGCCAAAGTCTAGACTTATCCAGCACCTAGTTTCCCCCTACATCTCAATTTCGCTGAGGTCTAACTTCGTCAGGCTGTGCCTCGGCTGCCCTCGCTGAGGGAGCCGATTTATAACCAACGGCGAACACAAGTATTGCGCCCAGTAATTTCTGTACCACAAAGAGCCCTACAAAAACGGATACTGCACGTAATACAGCGAGGAATAATGTTTCCCCTCGCGCAAGCAACACGCACCCGGTGGCAAGAAACCCCACAAGGCATATCATGATGGTAACCAGACGCCAAAACTCTGCCATCATTTTTGGACCAACCTCAAGCCGCCTGAGATTCGCCACCCGGCTTTTCTTCGCTCAAGCCGAGCAGAAACTCTTGGATTGCCGCACGTGTCGCACCGTCTAGTGCTGGGAACTTAATGCCTACGTGGCATGTTTTACCTGTACCTGCCCGTTCATGTGAAATCCGAACTACCTCACAATTCCCAACTACTTTCTCACCGCTGTGCAAATTCAAACGAACCTCTAAACACTGTCCTTTGGTAAACCTCACAGTCTCAGTAACCTCCATGCGCAACCCGCCTTGACCAAGATCACGAACAGTTGCCTCGCGCCAACTCTTTTCACGTGCGCCTTCGACTCTGTACAACGCACGAACAGGTGTATTTGACCGAAGTCGCACGATATTCCGCCTGAAATCACGAATTTCAGCCTGCCGACGGAAAATGTAGCGAGAGATCAGGCTCACCTCAGATGGAAGGATACCTATGAATTGAACTCCAATGCTCAATAGGCTTGAACCGCGCGAACCGATCTCACTTATCCTCGCGACTCTGCCCACAGGCATGACAGTTCCTTCGCCAGGCAAGGAGAGTTCGATCTCGAGGATATCGCCCACCGTCATGTCATCATCACTTGTCTCCAGCCTCAATCCACCTGCGCTTATATCCTGTGTCCATCCTGTACGCCAATCCCCGTTCTTCTCGTCATTCGGATGTCGTTTGTAGTAGACTGTAACTCGTTCATTCAAACGCACGTGTTGCCTACGCTGAAGTATGCCGATGTACTTGAAATTAACCAGTGACAATAGCGGCAGCGGGTGCGAAGTTGACTGGGCAACGGTTGCCTCGAATCTTCTTAAGCCTGCGTCAGAAAAAACGTTGATCACGACCTTTTTCCCCTTGCGAGGCACATCAATGTTCGAACCTTCAAGTGGTCCTGCAATCAGAATCCGCTCACAACTTACGTCTTCGACCCGACTCAAATATTTGCCGTCTTCAGTCTCCACGAGCACACGGTCATTGAGTTGGAGCGTCACTGGAATAGTCGCGCTTTGCTTCTTCTTACCCCAAAACACTACTTGCCTCCAGAGTACTACTATTGGTGGCTCCATAAGTGATGTCATTTACGGGTGGCTCTTTGCCAATTGCGCCCTCTAGGATAATCCTTCTTAGTTCACCGGGTTCCGCAAGGATCAGATCATTCAGCATATCCCGCCCAGCCGTCAGGAAAGAAAAAGGCAGTGGGCTATTTGCAATATAGTTAAGCAAAGCCCAAGGGCGAGGACATTCGTCAAACTTCGTCATTATTATCCGATTTGCACCTATGCTACCAAACGCCGCAATAGACTCCCGACATACCTCAGGATTGGACGACGCCGAAATGACCAAATGAGTTTCGGTAGGACGCAGACGCCTAAGCACATCCTCAAGGTCAGCAAGGGCATCCCTGTCTCGGTGATTCACTCCTGCCGTGTCAATAATCATCATGTCTTGACAAACATGCCTGGCCAGCATGTCATCCGCTTCATCAGTGGACAAAGGTCGTTCCATCGGAACTCCAATTACATTGGCGTATGCTTCCAACTCGTATGCAGCCCCCACGCGAGAACTATCTAGTGTGACGAGAGCCACTTTCTTCTGGTATCCGAGCGTGTATCTCGCCGCCACCTTGGCTGCTACAGTAGTCTTACCAACGCCCGATGGACCAACTACCGCCAGGCGTATCTGCCCATTGCTAAAGTCGAGGGGTCCCGTACAGGTAAAACGCTCCGGGATCAAAGGCGGGTCACATTTCCCAGCATGACCATCCTCGCGAGTCCGCTCTCGCTGTTCTTTGAGAGAGCCAACCACAACCTCGACCCTATTCCGCCTGATCAATCCGAAAAGACCTGGCTCGCTCAACTGCTTTGCGTGTAACACGGTGGCTTCATCGCCTAGACGGACCCGTGCTTCAGCCAACGCTTCATGCAGATTTGAAGCCTTGATTTTCAGTAGTTTCATTTGTTAGACACACCATTCCCAAAGTCTCAAGACCAGCGCCAGGTGCGAGTTCGCTGTAAGAGAGAACAGCCAGCGTCGGAGCCATCCGCTCTACCAGGGACCTAAAGTATCGGCGTATTCTTGGAGAACAGAGACACACAGGTGTATATCCCATGGCAGCCATTCGTTCCACTTGATTGCGCGTCTGTTGCAGTATCTGTTGGACAGTGCTGGGTTCCAAAACCAACTGACTTCCTGCATCGGTTTGCCTCACCCCGTCTGCTATTACCTGCTCCACCAAAGGGTCCAGGGTAAATACGCGAACTATGCCATCCGGACTTTGATATTGAGCAGTAAGTTGTCTGTTGAGAGCCATACGCACATGCTCGGTAAGAAGTTCCGGATCCTTAACTGCCGGCGCCACGTCTGCAAGCGCTTCCAGTATCGTGGTTATGTCACGGATGCTCACTCTCTCCGAAAGGAGATTCTGCAGCACCTTTTGAACATCTCCCAGTGTTAGCAACTCTGGGATAAGTTCCGATACCAAGGCAGGCGATTGCTCCTTTGCCACGTCCATCAGAGCCTGCGTGTCCTGCCGCGTCAAAATCTCAGCAGCATGCTTTCTCAATACCTCAGTCAAGTGGGTGATCATCACCGTGAGTGCGTCAACTACTGCATATCCAGCAAGTTCAGCCTCAGATTGCTGAAGGTCAGAGATCCAAATGGCGGGAAGACCAAACGCAGGCTCAGTCGTCTCAATACCCTTAAGTGGCGCAGTCGCAGTACCGGGATTCATTGCCATAAGTTGACCAGGAAACACTTCGCCGTGGGCTATCTCGATGCCGCGAAGTTTTATTCTGTACATATTGGGCTTGATCTGCATGTTATCTCGGACACGTATCGGCGGGACAAGCAGCCCCATCTCCACCGCCGCTTGCCTCCGAACAGCAGTAATTCTCTCTAGCATGTCTCCTCCCTGTTTGGGATCAGCCAGGGATATCAGCCCATAACCCAATTCCACCTCTATTGGGTCCACCACCAAAAGGTCGGTCATAGTTTCCGGCGTCCTTGGCGTCTGAACAGGTGTCTCTGCGGGTACACCTTGTAAATGGCTTTGCTGACCAAGCACGTACCAAATAGCGCCTAAAGATACCGCTGCTATGGCAAACGGCACCTTTGGAATCCCAGGAATCAACACGAGAAAAGCGCATATCCCTGCCGTAATCAATAATGCTTTTGGTTGGGAGAAAACCTCCCCAGCCATGTCGCTGCCCAGATTGTCCTGAGACGCAGCCTTTGTCACCATCAAACCAGTCGCCGTGGAGATTAAAAGCGAAGGGATCTGCGTTACCAAACCTACACCCACTGTAAGAAGTGTATAGGTCTGCATGGCATTCATAAGATCCATGTGCCTCTGTGCAACTCCAACAATGAAGCCGCCCAGGATGTTCACTATGATCATAACTACGGCGGCAATGGCATCACCACGTACAAACTTGCTTGCACCGTCCATCGCACCGTAGAAGTCCGCCTCACGCCCAATCTCTTCCCGACGTCTTTGCGCCTCTGCCTCATCAATAAGTCCCGCATTTAGATCTGCGTCTATCGCCATCTGTTTGCCAGGCATTGCGTCCAAAGTAAATCTAGCCGCAACTTCAGCCACACGCCCCGTACCGTTCGTTATTACTATGAACTGGATAATCACAAGGATAACGAAGACAACAACGCCAACAACGTAGTTGCCACCAACGACCACTGTGCCGAACGCTGACACCACTGCACCAGCGCTTGCGTTGAGAAGTACAAGCCTCGTCGCTGATATGTTCAAAGCCAGGCGGAAGAGCGTCGTCACGAGTAACATTGCAGGAAACGAAGAAAACTGCAGTGGCTCCGTTGTGTAAACAGCGACCAGCAAGATGGTCATCGCGAGCGTGATATTTGCGGTCAGAAGGATATCGAGTCCCCACTCTGGCATCGGCACAATCATCATGCCAATGACGATTACGGCTGCCACTGCCACGAGTAGGTCGCTATACTTCGCTACGATTTGCAGTTGCCCTGACTTCTTGCTAACTAAAGTAGTTGCCAATCCGGTACTCTCCTAGCAAACAATGTGCCCGTTACGCAGACCCATGGGTTAACTGGCCAGCCGACGCCTCCCCGCTTTCTGACTGAGTCTGTATACAAAGGCAAGAATCTCTGCGACTGCTTGGTACAACTCCTCAGGAATTTGTTGCCCAACCTCGACCAATCTGTATAGCAATCGCGCAACCTCAACGTTCTCCACGATAGGTATGCCATGCGCCTCCGCTATCGCTTTAATCCTTTCCGCAAGAAGGCATTGCCCCTTTGCTATGACCGTCGGCGCCGACATCCTCGAGGCATCATATTCCAACGCAACTGCTATGTGCGTAGGGTTTGTGACAACCACGTCCGCTTTCGGCACCATTTGGACCATTCGGCTCCGCCTCATTTCAATTTGGCGACGCCGGATGCGCGCTTTAACCTGGGGGTCTCCTTCCGAGCGCTTGAACTCTTCCTTTACCTCGTGCTTTGTCATTCGCAAACTGATCTCATACTGAAGGCGCTGGTACATGTAATCGAGAATTGCCAGAATGAAAGTCGCAGCGCAAGCCCTCGAAAGCAATCGCCAACACACGCCTCCGATTTGCGCGCTCGCCGCGGGAGGTGGCAAATCGCTGAGTTTCAAGAGGTTGGGATATTCCGTTTTAAGGCATGCATAGACAACGTATCCAACGATGGCAACTTTGCCACACGATTTGATAAGTTCAACCAGTCCCCTCCAGGAGACGAGCCTCATGAATCCCTTAATAGGATCCATGCGGTTTATATCAGGAATCATCGGCTTGCTTGACACTCTGAAGCCAACTTGAAGGACATTCGACGCTACACCCACTGCGCCAGCGCTCACCAAGATCGGCAGGCTAACTGCAGCCAGCACGGAAGCACATGAGATAGCAGTCGCTCGTATGCCCGCATCATCCAATGAGCCAGTGTGAAGATTTGCCAAAATCGCACGTGTCATTGACATCAATGTTCCAAACATATAAGGACCAGCGACCCGCAGAACTATCAACGACACGAAAAGAACAAGCGCTGAATTGAGATCCGTGCTTTTCGCTACTCGTCCTTCCTCGCGTGCTTCCTCCCGCCTACGCGGAGTCGCGGGTTCTGTCCGATCCTGGACCGGCAAAACTCGTACCTCCTACATTGTTACAATTTGCAATATTGCCCGAATCTGCCCGTATAGGTCCTCAAACAAACCACGGCTCATCACTATAATGACCGGCATTGCAATGATCATGCTTGCGAGACCTACTCCGAGCTTCACTGGAAACCCCACAATCAATATGTTCATTTGCGGCACCAACCTGCTTGTCAATGCCATTCCTACGTCGGCAAGGAACACTGCGGCAATAATAGGAACAGCGATCCTGAGTGCAACCACGAAAAGACTCGAAAAGACACCGAGCATTCCTGCTCCTACCTGGGCATTTATTCCCAGTTGCCCAACCGGTGCAATAGAAAAACTATCCGCCACGCCAGAGATCAGAACATGGTGTGCGTTTGTTGCGAAGAAGAGCAATCCCGCAACCATTTGGTGAAACCTGCTCGCAATTGCCGCCTCCGCGCCTGAAGATGGGTCAAGCATAGAAGCAAAAGCAAAACCCGCCTGGAAATCCACAAACTGCCCTGCCATCTGGATAGCCTGAAAGACTAGGTTGCACACAAATCCAATGACCAGACCTATACACGCCTCTCGAATAATCAATGCCCCCAAAGACAAGACATCACTTGGCAAGGTGCCAACCAGCGAAACCAAAGGCAAGAATACCAGGGTTAATGCTACAGCCACAAGCAGGCGGACGATTTTGGGAGACTGCTCTGCTCCAAAAATCGGCGTGAGTGTAAATATCCCTGCTGTCCTTGCCAGCACAAGGATGAATAAAACCCACTTTTGCATGCTAAAGAGTGCGATATCCATTTACTTCAACATGCCTGGTATATTTTCCAGTAGCCCTATAGTGAAAGTCGTCATGCGGTTCAGCATCCACGGTCCAAAGATTAGCAATGCGACCGCGACCGCGATCATCTTGGGAATAAACGTTATGGTCATTTCATGTATCTGCGTGGCTGCTTGAAAGACTGCAACTACCAACCCGACCACAAGACCAAATCCGAGTATCGGCAAACAAATCAGGAACGAAAGCGTTAGAGCGTTCTGTGCCACGTCAAGAACTGTTGCGTCCGTCATAGATTCAACCTCAATGAAAACTCAATGTGAGTGAGCGTGCGATCAAATGCCACCCATCCACCAACACAAATAGAAGTATCTTAAAGGGTAGCGAGATAAGGATTGGTGGGAGCATCATCATGCCCATAGACATGAGCGTCACCGAAATAACCATGTCAATGATGAGAAACGGTACGAATATGAGAAACCCGATACTAAATGCAGTCCTTAATTCACTTGTTAGAAATGCCGGAATAAGCACGTAAGTCGGTACGTCAGCCTCTGAATTGGGACGGTCCAAATGCGACAGGCTGATAAATAAGGCTAGGTCTTTATCTCGAACCTGATCAAACATGAACTCTCTGAGCGGCTGAGTACCTCTAGACAGTGCCTCCTGAAAAGAAATTTTATTATGAACGTAGGGTTGAAATGCTGTGTCGTTGATCTGTCGCGCAACCGGTGCCATCGTGAAGAAGGTGAGAAACAACGCAAGCCCAATAATCACCGAGTTTGGGGGCACTTGATGGGTTCCGATAGCACTCCTTGTAAAGGATAGGACAATCACTATTCGCGTGAAAGACGTCACCATGATTAGCAAAGCCGGAGCAAGGCTCAATACCGTCAGGATTAACAGTATTTGCAGGCTCACCGATACATCTTGAGGTGTCTTAGCCGCTTCAATGCCTATGCTGACCTTCGGTAGCGCAGGCTCTGCCCAGACTTTGAGACAAGGCGCGGACAGTAAACCGCAAATGAGAAGTCGCCTAAGTGTCATAATCATCACCCGCTTTGCATTGTGATGATGTACACCTCGACCGGAGGTATCGCGCACAATCACGAACCAGCCGGGACAACCGACCCGCAGGAGATGATGAGTTTCTTGCAACTGAGTATTTCGCTAGGTACTCAGCGAATCTACTACTTGATTCGCCTGAAGGATCTTCGGGTTCTTCTGTCGGCATTTCCTGAAGAACGTTCACCTGTCCCGTGGAACATCCGAGAAGCAGCAACCTTCCTTTCGCCTCAACAAGATGAAGACTAACTGTGGGAGACAGACGCAAGGTGTCCACGACATGCAATTCGCGGGAAGAAACCCCCGTGAACTCCCGCCTATTCGAAAGCCACTTCAAGACAAGGATCGTAGAGTAGGCTAGCAACAGAACAAAACCAAGTTTCAATAAGGTCCAGAAGACTGCTTTGATTCCTACTCCAGTGCCTTGTCTGGCTGGAAGGCTTTCCTCTTTCACCTTTTGAAGAAACGCTACCCTGTCCTGCCTGTTGGTTGTACTAGCGGCTTCTGTGGTTGAAGCATACGAAACCCCAGAACTCTCCAGCCCAACGCTGCAAGTCTTTTCTGCCTCTCGGACACTCTGCCGCGATCGTCGTTGCCCCCTATCTACCACACGCACCTGGGGACCTGGTGACGTCCTTGGCGCAGCGATTTCTTGTTTTGTGTTACCCTCGCCACTTGCCAGCGGTGACACTGCCGAATCTTTTGCCTCCGCACGTTCTTCAGTTCCATTTCCACTAGAACGGGAGTCTTCCGCTATAGATACTGATGAACCCACGGCATCTCGGACAGTACCTGCCTGGTTTTCGACCTCAGGTATTGTCGCAAGACCGAATGCCTCGGTGCGCTCCGACTTACCGGTAGCGCCCATCTGGGCAAATGCCGGAACACAAAACAACAAGCAAAACAAGCCAAGCCTAAGAGACATTCTCCTCAACCTTTGTCACCCTCTATGCGATCTTCTTCAATCGGTCTGATTGACTTGCAATCTCAGTGATGCGTACGCCGAAATTCTCGTCAACCACTACGACTTCTCCACGCGCTATTAGTTTGCCATTCACTGTGATATCAACTGGCTCCCCGGCAAGTTTGTCGAGACAGATGATTGACCCAGCACCAAATTGCAAAACCTCACGCACCGGTACTGCGGCATGCCCAAGTTCAACAACCAAGTCCAAACTCACGTCGAGAAGCATATCAATGGAGCCCTGCCCCGCTGACACCGAACCTGCATCCAGCGCTGCAAATTGCGCGCGCTTGATAGAGCCCGGCACAGGCCCCACCGAGGCATCTTTCGCCACATTCCCTTCTACAACCGTCAGTTCAGGCTTCTCGCTGGAACTATCGCTTCCCTCATTGGGCACAGCCTGCGTTTGCTCCAACTCTTCCCTTGCTACATTCGAATTTGCCTTTTCGCTCATTCTCATCTCCCCCTATAACTAAGCCGCTTCTTCAATCGGTGCACTGTCCACTTTGGATATGTCAGATAACGTCTCGCCTGTGATCTGAACAGAAAGGCGATTACCCCTCAAACCAGGTCTAACATAAAACTGCACGCGACCACCAATTTTCAACGGCAGAGGATCGTTGACATTAGTATCCAAACGAACCACATCGCCGATCTCCATACCCAACACATCTTGCATTGTAAGACTCGCGTGCCCTAGTTCTACTGACAGCGAAACGTCGAGATCCTTGACCATTTCAACCAGCGAAGGAATGCCTTCATTTCCAGGGTGTCCTTCCCTCATCGCCCAGCGGATAGGGTCAAGGTCTTTCAATATTGGAGTCAACATGTTCACGGGTACCATCAGCGTAAGTGACGTCGCCAATGAGTTCATAGTCAACTTAATTTCAGCCGACACCATCAGTTCTTCGGGGTCAATGTCACTATCACTGGATAAGTCAAATGACTCTTCTACAAATGCAGGCAGGTCTGCCACCGGTGACCATGCTTCTGACAAGTCCGAAGCCAGCCGACGAATCATGACCCGAACGACTGCGCGTTCGATTTCGGAGAGAGCATGTAGTTCTTCGGGCACCTCGCCCTTGCCACCTGCCAAGCGATCAACCACGCTCAGCGCAAAGTCAGTCGGCATATATGTCAACATGTGTCCTGGAAGTTGCCCCAAGCGGAGCGCAAAAGTCACGTAAGGCTGAGAAAGTACCCCTACCAACTCCACAAACCTGGTCTGCTTAACACTCCCTACCTCCACGTTGACTTCCTCACGGAGACTACTGGATAGAGTATGCTGCCAGGACTTTTCCAAAGAGGAAAACACCATCTGGAGAGCCCGTAGGTTGCTCCTCGAGAGTTTATCCGGATGCACAAAGTCATAAGGACGCACTTCTGTGTGCTCACTATCTTGTGCACTATTCTTTTCAATCCCAATCATACTTTCTGCAGACATCTATCCAGCCTATTGCATGGCAAATGATGTAAAGTAAACATTTACTACTTTTAACTCTCCATTTAGCACCTTATTGAGAGATTTTTTAAGGTCAGATTTTAGTTTTGTCTTTCCCGCCTCACTCAGGAGTTCAGAAAAGTGTTTCCTCGTCAGTACAGTGATTACTGTATCTCGTACTTTTGCATCCAGTGGACTACCACCACCTTCGCCCTCGCTTTTCAACTTGCCCTGCACCTCAAGCACAATATCAATTTTGAGATAGTGTGGTGCGTCACCACGGTCTGCCAGGTTTACGATAAACTCTTCCAGTTTCCATGTGCTGACTTCGGCGGGCTTCTCTTGCGCCTTCTTTTCTCCCTTGCCCTTATGTGCAACCCTCGTAAAAGTGAAGGCACCCCCTGCGGCCACAAGAGCCAAGATCAACCCCATGATTACTAGAATTGGCAGCCGACCATGTTGGTTATCTCGTATCATCCTGGCTTCCCCCATCACTCAGACCTGAGTATCACTATGTCCACGCGCCGATTCAGAGCACGATTGCGTTCACTGGTATTGGGCACCAGCGGCTTGCTATCCGCATAGCCCGCAGCCTCCAACCGATATGGTTGTATTCCCTGCTTTTGAATTAGGTAGCGGACGACTGTCGCCGCCCGGGCGGTTGAGAGTTCCCAATTTGAGGGATACTTGCTGGACACAATAGGTAGATCACATGTATGACCTTCAACACGGATACGGTTTGGCTCATTTCTTAGCACACCCGCTACCCGGTCTATTATCTTCATAGCCGCCGGGGACAAATCTGCCTGTCCTTTTCCAAATAGGAGCCCGTCTGCGACCAGACTTACGACCAGCCCTCGCTCGTCAGGACGAAGCCTCACACCATTTTCCAGTTTCTCCTCCCTTATAAACCTCTGAATTTCTCTCACGATCTGCCGAGACACACCCGCCGCGTCTCCCTCGATAGGCGTGGGGTTGATGCTAAACTGACCACTTGTGCCCAGTATGGAGCGACCCTGTCCCTCATTGAGTCCTCCAAACCCACTCCGTATGGATATTGCCACCTGACGAAACTTGTTCAAGTTAAGGATTGACATGGAGTAAAGCATAATGAAGAAAGCCATTAGCAGTGTGATCATATCCGCATATGTAAGCAGCCAGCGAAGTGCTCCTCCTCCGTCATGACCACCACCGCCACCTTGCTCACCAGATGACTTTCGCCGTCTCATGCTTATTTCAATGCCCTCCCGACTCACCTACGGTATCTCTGAGTTTAGGCGGTAGGTATGAAAGCATCTTCGCTTCCACCATCCGCGGGTTGTCGCCTGCTTGCAATGACAGGATGCCCTCGATTATCATCTCATAACTCATCGCTTCTTCGGCCGTGCGCGCTTTCAGTTTTGCTCCTAGGGGAAGAAATACTAGGTTCGCCAGCGCAACTCCATACAACGTGGCAATGAACGCTGCAGCGATTGCAGGACCCATCCTGCCTGGCTCATCCAAACTTGCTAACATGTGGATCAGACCCATGACTGTTCCAATAATCCCCAATGTAGGGGCAAATCCCCCCATCGTAGCAAATATTGTCTCGCCCGCCTTATGTCGTTCCTCCATGGAACTGATTTCAGTCTCGAGGATTTCGCGAATCACCTCGGAGGGTGTACCGTCTACAACGAGTTGGATACCGAGTTGGAGAAACTTATTGTCAACCTGCCTTGCCTCTTCTTCCAGTGCCAAGATGCCGTCCCTGCGTGCTTTCCGCGCTAATTCGGTCATCAGCCTAATTATCTCGGCAGGTTCAATCTCTTTGCAAAAGAAGGCATTGCGTACGACTGCAGGTAAACCCAGAATATGCTTCATAGAAAACGAGATAATGGTCGCACCGATCGTGCCACCAAAAACAAGCACAAATGCTGAAGGATTCACCAAATCTTTGACCTTGCCACCTTCCATGAAGAGCGCCGTGAGGAGCGCACCCCACGCGAGTAGCAAGCCAATGATTGTTGCTAAGTCCATAACGAAATAATCCCTACCGCGGATGGTCAGAATCAGGTCGCTTTGTCAATCCTCGTCCGTCACCTGTCGAGATCTTGCGACGGAATTCGACGATCCTGGTGACCACATCAGGTACTGAGTTCTTGACGATCATCTTCTTCCCATTCGAAAGCGAGATGACCGTATCTGGCGTAGCCTCGATGAACTCAATCAGATCCGAGTTCAGCATGATGTGAGAGCCGTTTATGAGCTCAACCTCTATCATTAGCAAAACCTCCAGACGGCCCCCTCGCCTATACCCTCACCACCAAAGAGCAGAGGCGAGGGGGCCGCCGACCGCTAATTAGCGCTTCAACTGAACAAGTTCCTGAAGTATCTCATCTGACGTGGTGATGATTCTTGAGTTTGCCTGGAAACCTCGCTGGGCGACTATCATATTGGTGAACTCAGTCGGAAGGTCCACATTAGACGACTCAAGGAAGCCGGCTGTCAAATTGCCCATACTTCCAACTGAGGCAACACCAACCTGAGGTAGCCCTGAGTTGCCGGTTTCTATGAATACGTTGTTCTTCCCTTTCATCAAGCCCGATGGGTTGCTGAACTGAGCCATTGCAATTTGTGCAATCGGCTGTTGCATGCCGTTTGTGAATGTGCCCCAAATCACGCCATCTTTGCCAATGGTGAAGCTGTCCAGCATACCCAAAGCAAGACCATCCTGGAACGTAGGACTCGCAGTTGCGTTTCCAGCAAGTTGTGTCAACTCATTGAAATACAGCGTCGCAGTGATCGGGCTTGCCGAGCCGTTCGGCTCAGCGAGAACCAGCGAAAATTCTCCCGATGTCACAGTGTTTCGCCCATTCTCATCGAACTGAATCGTACCGCTTCCGGTGCTCTGGTCAGGATCAGCCTCAGGACAACTCACACTCCACGACCACTCACCTGGGTTTTCCGTCTTGGCAAAAACCACGGAAACGGAGTGCGCAATCCCTAGAGAATCGTATACCTGAGCGCTGACCCGATAAGTATCGCCCTCCGCCGCTCTGGCATCTAAGTTGCCGCCTATGCCAAGTTTTCTAGTCTGACGTGCGACTGCAAGTTGTCCAAGTGGAAGGCGTATCTCGGATCGCGGCGTGATTGGCTCAAGATTGTTGATACTACCAGTGAATGGGTCAGCAGTCCACCCAAGAACCCTAAGTCCTGAGCCAGATGCCACAAGCGTGCCCTCTCCGTCTAACTGCAGCGAGCCGTCTCGGGTGTAAAACTTGCCCTGACCGTCACTAACCATAAGGAAGCCATTACCTTCGATGGCAACGTCTGTAGGTTTCCCAGTCGGCAAGAGTGACCCCTGCGTCTGACTGAGGTCGATGCTCCCAATGCTTGCACCCAACCCGACTTGCATCGGATTGATGCCACCAATGCCCCCAGCCTTCGGACCCGTAGCACCTCTTAGCGTCTGGCTCAACGTCTCTCGAAAACTCACTCGGCTTGCTTTGAAGCCAATTGTGTTGATGTTCGCGATATTGTTACTAATAACATCCATTTGCGTTTTGTGCGCACGGAGACCCGATGCGCCGTTATACATAGCCTGAATCATGCTATGTGACCTCCTGTATTTTTACTTGATCCATTCAGTTAGCCCGCTTGTCAGCATCTCGAATGAATCGGTCAAAGTGTGCGGCTCAAATCGCAAGACCGCACAGGGCCTCCTCAACTGAGGTCCGGCCCATTTGCATTTCACTCTCCTTAACCACCTCCTTACGCGATAACAACGCTGTCTATGTTTGTAAAGATGCCCTCCTTTGTGCGCGCCTCATCTACCGCAGTAATCACCACTCTGTTCTTCACGCTTACAACCAGCGCCAGATTGTCCAGCATAACAAGTGACTGGTTCGAACCCTTACGTGATGCGAGTTGTACCGCACCATTAATACGCTGCATATCTGACTCTGAAAGCGTGACCTGCGACGAATTGAGCCGCTTCTGGGCATGAGCAGATACTTTCAGGGCAACCTGCCGCTCAGCATTAGCCAGTACGGAGGCAAATCCTCCAGCCTTCGTCAACGCCTGCGTTTTGGGCGGCAAACATTTTTCGCTGCCCTGAACTCTTGTTGTGAGGTCTACTTTCTCCACGTTTCCTCACCCTCACTCCGTCAACTAACTGCGATCACCTTGAAGGTTTACTTGTGCAATTGCGGTTCCCTCTAGGTGGTCGTGCGCACGAACCGCCAATCTCACACTCCTAATAGCAATTGCCGTGCCAGGAGGTACTCATAAAGAGGCGAACTAATGATCACAGTTTAAGAATGACCACGATGCACACAGCCTAAGTGATTCTTTGCCGAATTTACGCGACACACCAAAGAAGAGAATCAAATACTATGTTGAAGAATAGACTTGTCCTGTGGAAAAAAGGGACGATCCCGTGGGGAAAAAGGGGACGCCTGAGGCCCAATGCCGCAAATTTACCCCAGACGTCCCAAGAATGAGCAGGCAACTATGATATGCTCATAATGTTTTCCAGAGGAACCTCGGCGTCTCCAACCTTCAAGATTGGTGTTCCTTTCTCGAACCTTACACTGTCAACCTTGCCAGAGATCGCGCTTCCGTCCGAGGCGGTCGCCGAGACTGTCCGCCCAAGAAGCCCTGCAGCCTGAAAAGCAACCTGGTTGGAGACAAAAGCCTCCATTGCCTTGTTGACCTGCTGCATCTGCTCAAGGCTGGAAAATTGCGCCAACTGTGCTATGAACTCCTTGTCATCAGTCGGACTGAGCGGATCCTGATTCCTAAGTTCTGTAATCAATAGTTTCAGAAACGCATTCTTGTCCAGGTCGTTTATTCCTGCCGTCCGTACAGATTGCGCTGAGGCAATTTCCGGACCGGTAACTGCCGCTATCATCATCATTCCTCCTCATGCCAGGTAATCAAAGCCTGAACCAAACGACAACCCACCAGCGGACCATGATAAGCGGCCTTGAACGGCGCTTTCCCGCCTGGGATCACGACTTTCATGTGACCCACCAAATTGCTGCGCAGGTCCGTTCTGTCCGTTACTCATAGTCATTTCTTTGTGGGCGTCTGCACTCAGTGAAACACTGACGGAATCCACATGGATTCCCGCGTCCGAAAGCGATTGTCGCAAGAGTGAAAGGTCAGCCTCGAAGATCTGTTTCGCTGCCTCGGTACTCACTCGTAGGTTTGCAGTGACAGTTCCTTCTTCTGCCAGGACTCTCACTTGAACAGACCCCAATTCAGGCGGTTCGAGACGAAGGCTCATCTCGCCGCTCCCTCTGGAAAGACTAACTCGTGCAGCCTTGACGATCTGGTGCACAAGTTTTTGTGGAAAAACGTGCTCCAAAGGAAGATGCTTGTCTGTTCCAACCGGCGCGTCAACTATTTGCGAACTCGGCTGCCACACTGAGGAGTTACGGACGGTGAAGTCCAACGGTTGCCTTCCTTCGAGATTCCCGCCTAGAGTGTCACGCTGATTCTTCTTAGGCGCAGACTCCCCTTTTGTATCCGCTATCAACTCTTTCAGAGTATCTTGCGAGTAAGCCGGTCGCATCATGTCTGTGCCAGATGACCTGAATGCAATGGTCCCACGATCATCTCCTATGGGTTCGAACCTCGCCTGATCCGCACCGCGTTCCAAACGTAAGGGCTCACCTTCCTTTCCCTGGCGAGATGTCGGAGTCGCCTGCGCCTGCTCACTAGCAACCGGCGAAGTCGGCGCCTCAACAACCGCATTTAACCTCGTAGGAGCGGCACTCTCAGGTTTCCCTTCGTACGACGAAATCTGATGCTGTCCGTCCGAATTACCCCGCCATTCCAAAGTGCCCTCTTTCAAAGAGCCATTTGGCATCTTTACCGAAAGACAAGCATCAGATGAGCCATTTGGCATCTTTACTGAAAGACAAGCATCGGATCCAGCATTACTACCAGGAGCACTCGAATCAAAAGGCTTCGGCTCGACTATTCCCCTAAACGTTTTGCCTTCCACTGACTCCAACCGTGGCTGGATCTGCTTTTGCGTATCCGGAGTAACTTTCAGACTCTCCTGCTGCCCGGACGCCGACAGATTGCACTCAAGGACGTCCAGATCACCGGCTTGTCTTGTACCAATGCTCACATCGGTGTACGACTCGGGTTCGCCCCTGAAGCCATCGCCATGACGGTTGATAGCCGCAGGTTCGCACAGACTCGAGTCGCCCACAACCTTTTGCCCTACCCAACCGGCTGGCGTAAAGACAGGAATCTCACCAGTCTGAACAGCCAACCCCGCGATGGGTAGGAACCCCAACTCTGAGGACCTCAGCAGACGTTTCCCCACTCCACCTTGCACCGCCGGGAAAGTGTCCTCGGCGCACTGTAATTGTCCTTTCTCAGGGGACGTCTGCTGTCCGGCCCACAGTCTCAATCTCTCGTCAATCTCTGGTTCAACACTCGCCAGTAGTCTGGAAATCAGACTTCCAAAGTCTATGACCTCGCCATCCCCGGGTGTATGCAGAGCGCCTGCTAATTGCGGTCGTCCCGTCATCACCAGAGGGAACAGTACGTTTCCTAGGTTCTCGATTGCGTTCACCTCCTTTCATGTCAATCTGTGGGATGCCACCACCAAAATACCCGAATGCGCTTCGCCCACGGAATTCACTCTGAATAGGCATCATAGTACCTTAGCACCTTCGAGACAAAGCGTCTTGTCTCGGCATAAGGCGGCACGTCCCCATATCTCGCGACGGCACCCGGACCAGCATTATATGCAGCCAGTGCCATCTCGATATCTCCGAACCGATCCAACTGCTGCCTAAGATACCTTGCGCCCCCTTCGATTGCTTCCTCAGGGTCCATCGGATCCACCCCCAGTTCCTGCGCAGTCTGAGGCATTAACTGCATGAGACCCATGGCCCCTGCTTTTGACACCGCATCCGTCCGAAAACCGGATTCGGCCTGAATGACCGCCTTGATAAGATCGGGGTCCAGTTTATTGCGACTAGCCGCGCGTGCAATCACAGGCTCTAGTTTGCTCGAGCATCCTGGCCTCATCGGCTTGTTCAGCGTCTCCATGACTTGCTCAAACTTGTTCCGTTCAGGGCGAACGACGTGCCCGAAGCGCCGACGTATCTCCTCTATGCGCACCAAAACTGCTTGGACATGTGCTAGGTTCATTTAGGCACCCCAGTATCAATGCCTTTCGCCAACCTGCTGTGGCGAACCCCTGCTATGTCATCCAAGAACGCCTGCTCTAGCCGTTCTACTGTGCGTGTATGCTCACGCTTTTTATGATCTTTCAAGCGCTCCAGTATCTTTCGCTCCTTCGCAGCAGCCATGACCTCTTCCAACTTGCGATTGCGTGCCTCCGACAGGCGCTCGACCGTACATTTCTGCGACCAAATGCAATTGTTTAGAGAATCCAGGTACACATAGGCATGCTTAATCTCATCTGAACTACTCTTTTTCAGATGCTCCCTCATATCATTTTGAAAGCAATTGCGAGCATGAATTAGTTCCTGCAAATATGCGACTTCTCGGTCAAGGTCTGCCTGGATTACTGCCAGTTCTGCAAGCATCTTTTTTTCTACTGACTCGCGGTAGTCCAGAACTCTCTGCAAACTGAAGCGAAATCTTCTCATTCCTTCGGCCCAAAGATTTCTTGGAGAGACGCTATTGTTTCAGAGAAGGGCGCTTTCTCATTGATGCCCTGCCTAAGAAACGAATTGATCCGCTCAATATGAGCCTTTGCCTTGTCAATCTTAGGATTACTTCCTTCGACATACGCTCCAATGTTGATGAGATCTTCCGCAGAACGATAGGTTGCCAACATGTCTCTCAATTCCCCAGCAGCCTTTCTATGCTCTTCGGTGGTTATATCCGGCATTAGTCTGCTGACGCTTGCCAAAATGTCAACTGCTGGATACTGATTCCGATGCGCAAGGTCTCGACTCAAGACTATATGACCATCGAGAATACTCCGGACGGTGTCTGCAACGGGCTCATTCATGTCATCACCTTCCACCAAAATGGTATACAGGCCAGTAATTGATCCACGAGACGCCGTACCTGTTCTTTCCAGAAGTTTTGGGAGCATTGCAAAAACGGAAGGCGTGTATCCCCTAGTGGTCGGTGGCTCGCCCACAGCAAGACCAATCTCTCTCTGTGCCCATGCCACCCGCGTCACCGAATCCATCATGAGCATCACATTCTTGCCCTTGTCCCTGAAATACTCTGCGATTCGCGTGGCCACCATCGCTCCCCGCAGACGAACAACTGCAACCTGGTCGGAGGTAGCCACAACGACTACCGACCTTGCCAATCCATCAGCGCCAAGGTCTTTTTCAATAAAGTCTTTAACCTCCCGCCCGCGTTCTCCGATTAAAGCAATAACGTTTACATCTGCCTCTGTATTGCGCGCAACCATGCCAAGAAGCGTGCTTTTCCCCACCCCGCTTCCGGCAAATATTCCGATTCGCTGACCCTTGCCACAAGTAAGGAGACCGTCAATAGCCCTGACACCAATTGCTAGGGGTTCGCTTATCCTGCGGCGCTGTAAAGGAGGAGGAGGCGTGCTTGACACCAGGAGTTCGTCTTCCGCATCAATCGGACCAAGCCCGTCAATTGGCCTGCCAAGCCCGTCAATAACTCGACCCAATAGTTTTTCTGAAACCTTTACTTTAAGCGAAGTGCCCGTCGCAATGACATCGCTACCAGGCGCAATTGCTTCCATTTCGCCAAGCGGCATAAGCAATACACTGTTTTCTCTGAAGCCGACGACTTCTGCCATTATTGGAGGTGCATTGCGCCGGTATCGTATCTCACACACTTCACCAAGGTGCGCTGAAGGTCCACGTGATTCGATCACAACTCCCACAACTTGGGAGACCTTGCCGTTTAACTTCATTGAGTTCAGTCGCCCGACAATTGTCCTATATCTCTCAAGCGTCGGCGGCATTTTCATTCCTGCCGTCATGGCACGCCTCCAAGAGTGTTCGCTCAACTTCAGCCAATTGTGTCTCAACCCGACCGTCCAAGTGACCGTTACCAGATTCGATTATGCAACCACCTCGGTCCACTCTTCGATCGTCTATGACCTCCAAGGTGTGGATACCGTCCGAAGAGGACATAATCTCAGCCTTATGACTGCGCACTAGATCGAAGTCCTCTGGGTTTACGTGTATCTTGAGTTCTCTTCGATCGCGAAGTTGCCGCAGTCCAGCGCGCACGGTTTCAAGCACGAAAGTCTCATTTTCTTCAATTTGCCTGCGCGTTATCTTCCGTGCAATGTCAACAGCCAGTTTTATCAAATCGGGCTCAATAGACGTCCAAAAATCATTCTGTCGTTGCTCAACTTCCGCCTCAAGGCGAGAGCACAACTCTCGAATAGCAGCGCGTTCCCTCTCCAGTTCGGCAGCAGCAGCGGCACGGCCCTCCTCATATGCTGCTCTCCGGATCACCTCTGCTTCATCTCTTGCAGCCGAGATGATTGCAGCCGCCTGAAGGTTAGCCTGGTCAATAACCGTGTGTGCCGCCTTTTCCGGGCTATCGGACTTGCCTACCCGAACATGTCCCACCTGACGACGCGCAAACGCTTTCGGGTCAATCACGTAGACCCCATCGCTCCCGAAAGAACCAAGCACATCCGCTTTTATCACAGTGCTCACTGCCCGGTCTCCTGACTCTCGGAACTAATCTCGATCTTGCCGCTTGCAAGTAACTGCCTGACCACGCCCGCTATTCTTTGTTGCGCCACCTCAATATCCTTATCTCTGACTTGACCCGCCAGTTCCAAGTCTTCTTTCAGGGTCTCTGCTGCTCGCTCAGACATGTTGCGGAACACCAATTCCTTGATGTTATCGTCAGCGCCTTTCAAGGCAAGACGCAGGTCTTCTTGGTCTATTTCACGAAGCACAACTTGTACCGTACGGTCATCGAGTTTTGTAATGTCTTCGAATAGAAACATCATCCCACGGACCTGTTGCCCGAGTGCGGGATCCTCGCGAAGTAGCGACTCGACCACTGCTTGCTCCGTAGAGCGCGACGCATTATTCAGGATCTCCGCAAGTACTTTTGGTCCAGGTGGTGAAGTCACGACTTGTGTCTGCCTGGTAACCATGCTTGTGTGGAGCACCTCGTCAATTGCTGTCACTACTTCTGGATCAATTTCCCCCATAGAACAAATGCGCGCCGCTATGGGAGGCTGCAAGGAGGCTTCCATCTCTGAGAGAACCATTGCAGCCTTTTCGGCAGGCAAATAGGTCAATACAAGCGCAGCCACTTGTGGGTGCTCAGAAGCCAGGAGCCCAGCGATACGGCTTGCCTCGAGTTCCCACAGTCGCTCAAAGGGTTTTCTACGATCAGGTTCAGGAGAACGCCTCAGTAGTTCAGCCGCTTTCTCACCGCCAACCGCTTGTTCGAGAACCTGAACCGCGAATTGTTTCCCAATAAAAGGTTGAGACGGGAGGCTTGATTTGACTTGCTCGAACTCATCTAGCACTTTGTCAACCATTTCCTGGCTAACTTCACGCAACCCCACAATCTCCGCTGTGAGTTTCTCTATTTCGCTTTCAGAAAGATGCTTCAATACCTGTGCCGCGGTTTCGGCACCCAGCGTCATCAGAAGAATAGATGCTTTCGTCAAGCCGCTTAATGTTGTAACCGTTTGCTCCTCCGCCATCTCTCACACCTCTAAGATTCGGAAAGCCACTTTCGAACTGTACGGGCGATTTCTTCCGGCTCAGCCTCGCTGGTACCGGCTCGTACTGCAGCAGTCGCGCCAGACTGGGTATACGCCTCAGCAACCGACGCGCTCGGCACAGGTATTTCTTCCACAGTTACCCGTTCTGGAATCGAGACGGTGATACCGCTGAGCATCTTTTTCAAGAACAGAAGAAAACCAAAGAGTAGAACAACAGCGCCAACAGTTTTGCCAACCGATACATAGGTCGCCTTTGATGCCATCGCCTGCATTTCTTTCTCTTCAGCCTTTATGGCGCTGTCATCAAACGCTACACGCTCGACAGTTATTTTGCTACTGCTTGTCGGCTGCTTTGGATCAATCCCAACGGCTGTGGCTACAGCGTTACGGATCGCTGGAATTTTAATCGGGTCCACTTTTTCATCCACCATCACTGCCACAGAGATGTCCTCTACTCTCCCCGGTGCCTTGATGGTTCGCTCACTGATGTGCGATACACCGTACTTGTTGGTGACCTCTCTTCGCTCGTACCTTCCCTCGCCGACGGCCGAACGTGACCCACCTGCTCCTTGCCGGACGTTTGCAGCGATTCCCACAACCCCACCAACAGCATTGGAAAGACCGCCATACGTTTCGGAAAGGGTCTCCTCGCTGAGAACCACGCCCTTGCCCGTATTGCCTACTGGGTTGTAGACCTCGCTATTCGTCTCAGTCCGGTCGAAGTTGATGCGCGTGTTCACCCTAACAATCGCACGGTTTGGTCCCACAACCCGTTCAAGCATCGCCTGGATATCCTTTTCAAGTTGCCTCTCATGCTCCCGTTTCATCCTCAATTGAGCGGAACTAAGCCTTGGATCCAGACCGGTAGATTCATCTCCTGATTCCGAAAGGAGGTTCCCATTCGTGTCCACAACCGTCACCCGGTTAGGTTTTAGCCCTTCTACGGCCGCAGAGACCAGGTGTACAATGCCGGCTACTTGCTCGCTAGTCAGCGATGCACCAGGCCTGAGTTTCACGACGACAGAAGCAGTGGCAACCTTTTCTTCATCTTTGAAAATAGTCTCCGATGGCATAGCAATGTGGACACGTGACGCCAATACACCATTTATTTGGTTGATGGTCCTACTCAGTTCCCCCTGAAGTGCTCTTTGGTAGTTCAGACGCTGCGCAAACTCAGTCATTCCAAAACTTGTCTTGTCAAATATCTCGAAGCCGACCGTTCCACCTTGGGGAAGCCCCTGACTCGCAAGTTGCATGCGCATCTCATGTACATGTTTCTTGGGCACCTTGATGGCAGAACCATCAACCTCGTATGGAATCTTGTTTTCCTGGAGTTTGGCTATTATTGCCCCAGCGTCCTCCGGCTCTAGTCCAGAAAATAGAATTGCCATTTGAGGGCGGGTAGCCACCACAGAGATTACGCAGAGGAGCATGATACTCAACGAGATGAATAGCGCGGTTACAAACCGTTGCGCTGTGTTAAGCGTTTCCCAGAATTTTACAAACGCCTGAAATGGATTGAGTCTCCTAATCTGATTCATATGCAACCTTTTCCCAGATAGTTAAGCAAGATTTCACCTTCGATGTAGCTGCCAAAACGTGGCGTGAGCCATCACACTTGCATCCGCATGATTTCTTGGTATGCCTCGATAATCTTGTTGCGAACCTGGATGGTGAATTGAAGCGCCATGCTTGCTTTTTGCATAGCAATCATCGCCTGATGAATCTCAACTGCGTCGCCGGCTGCAAGCCGGTTTGCAATCTCATCAGCCTCCGACTGCAGTTCATTGACCTTAGCAATCGCCTTTTCAATTGATTTGGCAAAACTTCCGCTGGATTTGCTCGCTGCCTCTTCTGGAAAAGAGATTGAATGAGTGCTAGCGCCAATGCTGTCAATCCTCATCGGTTACCTCCAGTGAAAGTGACCTACCCTCGCCCAATCTCAAGAGCCTTGGAAGCCATTGACCGTGCCGCGTTTACGGCCTGCACGTTCGCTTCGTACGCCCTAGTCGCGGTCAGCAAGTCCACCATCTCTTCCACAATATTGACATTTGGCATTGCAACCATGCCGTCAGGACCGGCGTCCGGATGGGAGGGGTCATAAATCATCTTGGGAGGCTCGGTGCTTTCTACAACTCCTTCGACGCGAACCCCGCCTGCACTTGGGTCGAATGCGTCGTAGATGGCACTAAATACAACTTCCTGTCTCTTATAGGGGCCACCCCTCTCGGTACGAGTTGTTGTGGCATTTGCGATATTATTTGCTATCGTATCAAGCCTGACGCGCTGGGCAAAAAGTCCCGTAGCGCTTATGTCAATTGAGGAAAAAGTACCCACCAATTACTTCCTCCCTTCCTGGATTGCCGAACGAATCATGGATGCTTTGAGGTTTAGAAGCTGAACCAACGCTTCGTATTGAAGCGTATTCTTTGTCATGTCCGCCATCTCTTTGTCTATGGATACATTGTTACCATCCGGGCGGCATGGCGAGGATCCGTCTTGAACTACTTCTGGCTCTACACGCCGAATGCGCTCCGCCGCTGATTCCCCATTCTTTTCACTCAATGCGAGTTTCAACGCGCTCTCGAATGCAACATCGGAGCGCTTGAATCCAGGGGTCTCGACGTTCGCAATGTTGTTGGCGATAACACGGTGCCTGAGTCCACACGTATCCAGTGACTTGGCAAGAATCGTGGTTGTGAGATCATCAAATAGACTCGACAATACCATTCACCTCCAGGCAACCAGCGCACACTTACGTAGCAATTCCCATGCCAGGAAGTCTTGGCTAGGCCATAGAGATGACAACAGAGGCTAAGCAAGATGGCGGGAATAAGAAAAAATCATACGAAGATATGGGACAGGTCTAGAAGCACAATTCCTCAGAAATCTACATGGGGAGAAAGCGCTTTCGCAAAACTGGTGATTCGTCACGCTACCATTCGGTATTCTACAGAAGGAAGGTGTAATTCACTTCTATACTTTGCAACCGTCCGCCGCGCAATATTGATTCCATATTGGCGTAGTCTTTCCGCGATCTGACTGTCTGTCAGGCGTTCCGCAGCAAAACGACGGACAAGTTCTTTCACCGGCACTGAAGCATCAAAGAATATCTCAAGTGGGACCACCTCGCCTGATGGCAACTGCATCCGCTTGCCCGCAGCAGCACGACAAATCGTGGATTCATGCACCCTCAGGCGCCGTGCAAGTTCCTTTTGAGTAATGGGCTTAACCTCAACCAGACCTTCCTCTAGAAAACTTTTCTGGCAACGAATCAACTCATTAGCGAGTTTGTAAAGCGTTGCGTTCCGGAATTCTAAAGCCTGGATAAGAGCCCGAGCCCTTCGAACGCATTCTCTCACATGAGAGATATCGCCTACATCAAGTCGTGACTTCCTATGACCAATTTCGGTATACAGAGACGCATACATCTCATCCACACCAAGTCGGGTGGAGAAAGGATTCGCTATCCTTACAACAAAGTTGTCACTTACTCGGTCTACTATAATTTCTGGGATAGTGCGAGGGGTCTTACGCGGCGTGTATTTCTCCCATGGATCTCGGTACACATTCGCCGGACGAGGATTCAAGTTTCTTCTGATAAAGCGGAGGGCAGATTCAACAGCATCTCTTGGCACGCCCATTTGCTCTGCGATCCTATCCAGTTTCACACGGCAGAAGCTGTGCCAATGCTCACGAATCATCTTTTCTGCCACAAAGCGATCAGCGGAATCAAACGAGTTTTCAGCATCGCTCATTTCGTCCAACCGACGCAACTGGATGAGAAGACATTCTCGCAGGTCACGCGCCGCGATACCTGGTGGATCCAAAGTTTGCATTTGAAGCAGGACAGCCTCAACCTGAGGCGCACTCATCCCAAGTTCTCTGCCTATGTCAACGAGCGGTTCGCGGATATACCCATCTTCATCAAGAAAGTCCGCCAAGAGTTGGGCGGCTTGTACCATATCCTGTGGGAGATTCGCCGGAATCTGCTCCTTCACATAATCAACCAACGAACTGGGTGCTGCGACAGGCCACATAGGGTCCGGCATCTCATCCGCTGGGATACAGTTAGTCCACTGGTCATTTGACAATTCATGGGTTGGTTCGATGTCCGACGTGTCATCGGACGCCACCTGTGTCCCGCACGACTCACAGCAGTCACCTCCCAATTCGGCACCGCAAATAGGACACAGGTTTCCTTCGTCCAAAGAGAGTGCTGGGTTTTCCGCTACTTGAGCCTCAACAAACTGCTTGAGTTCTTGTATCGTCATCTTGAGCACAGCCTTGCCAAGGATGTGCTCCGGAATCATTCCCTGCACTTGATGCTGCCGTTGAACGGCGGCAGATTGAATCGCCATAACGTCTCACCGGTAGCATTATCGGCAGAAAGCAGGCATTTTAAGAGGCTCAAGAAATAGCGCTTCGCACACTAGGTTTGCTTTGCCGGAGTTTGTTCCTGAGTGTTTTCCGGTCTATACCTAGTATGGATGCGGCACGGCTCTGATTGCCACCACAGCGTGCCAGTACGTCTTCGATATACTCTCTTTCAACTTCGGCTAGCGATTTCAAATGCTGGCTGCTTTCACTGTCTTCTTCGTTTCTAGTGGTGACCCCGCTAAACAATAGATGCTGAGGGAGAATCTTCCGCCCGTGGCACAGAATGACCGCACGCTCAATGCAGTTTTCCAATTCACGTATATTGCCGGGCCAAGAATACGACTTGAGGAGTGCCATACTCTCTGGTGCTACCCCCTCGATTTTCTTGCCGGTCTCTAGATTGTATTTATGGATGAAGTGTTCGACCAGTTCTGGAATATCCTCACTGCGCTCACGAAGGGGAGGTAACTCGATGGTAACGACGTTTAGCCGATAATAGAGGTCTTCACGAAACTCCTTGTCCAGAATGGCTTTTTTCAAATCACGATTTGTCGCGGCAATAATCCTAACGTCTGTTTTCAGCGTTTCACTTCCTCCGACGCGTTCGAATTGCTTCTCCTGAAGTACTCTCAGCAATTTCAACTGCGTCGCAGGGGTCATATCTCCGACCTCGTCCAAAAAAAGCGTCCCGCCATCTGCCATCTCGAACCGTCCGATCCGCCTCGATATGGCATTGGTAAACGCTCCCTTCTCGTGTCCAAAAAGTTCGCTCTCTAGCAAAGTTTCCGGCAATGCCGCACAACTGACTTTCACAAATGGACGGTCTGCACGTGGACTCTGATAATGGATTGTGCGTGCCAAGTATTCCTTGCCAGTCCCTGTCTCTCCAAGGATTAATACGGAGGCATTGCTACCGGCAACCTGGGCAGCCAGCACGTATGCTTGTTGAATACGCGGATTCGAACCGATGACATTATCGAACCCAAATTGTTGCCTCATTTGCTCCTTTAGGTATCTATTTTCGTCTATCAGACGCCGCCGCTCTATTGCTCGAGCAATAGTCACCTGGACGCCCTCTAGGTCAAATGGTTTTGCGATGTAGTCATATGCACCCAACTTCAAAGCCTCTATTGCGGTATGCATCGATGCATACCCAGTGACCATAATGACCGGAAGGTCAAACTTGTTTTCCTTAATCCTGCGAAGCACCTCAAGACCATCAATTCCCGGAAGGCTCAAGTCCACGAGCGCCAAGTCACAATCCTGTTGCAAAGCAATCTGAAGTCCAGCCTTGCCGTCTCCAGCGCAAATTGTTTCAAAACCCATTTCATCCAAAAGGTCTGCGAGAACGGACCTTATTCCTTCTTCGTCATCTATCACCAGCACGCGCGCCGCCATTAGCCTAACCTCTCGCCTCCTTTCCGTGCCCCAACGCCATTGACAGAACCGCAGAAAGTTCATCCATTCGAACGGGCTTTGGGAGAACTATGTCAACCCCACAATCGGACGGCTCATGACCATCAGGACGAGTTCCCCACCCGGTCATGAGCACGACGGGTGTCTGCGGACTCAAGCCCTTAATCTCCCTAGCCACATCCCAACCAGACATATCAGGCATTGCCAGGTCGGTGAATACTACGTCGAATGACTCCTGGCGAAATTGTTCCAATGCCTGAGGTCCGCTCCGTGCGGTGATCACTACGTGCCCACATTCCGTAAGCATCTCAGCAAACACCTTCGCAAACATTTCTTCGTCATCAACAATCAATATGCGGGCAGGACGAGTAGGATGAATAACAGGATCCTTCGAGTCTGCAACTGAGTGAGACGCTTCAGCCAGGGGCAAGAACACCGTCACGACTGTGCCACTCTGAGGCTCACTTTCGATTGTAATCCGTCCACCATGTCGCCTGACTATGCCATAAGCCACACTCATTCCCAACCCGGTCCCCTCAGGACCACGGGTCGTAAAAAACGGCTCAAATACTTTGCGCTTGACTTCGTCGTCCATACCAATACCTGTATCAACGATCTTCACCCAACCAACGCTTTCCGATTGACCTGTCGAGACTGTCAGCACGCCACCGCGTGGCATTGCTTGTATTGCGTTGAGCATTATGTTTGCAAGTACCTCTCGAATTTCTGGCGCGATACCCAATACAAGCACTCGTCCCTCCAAATCCATCTCAAGTCTGACTCTGCCGCCAAAGACCTGAGCAGACGACTCCCAGGCAGGGGTTAGCATTTCTGCGACCTCAGAAGAAATGGCGCTCAAGTCAATCACTGTCGGCTGATCCTGCAGCCTCATCCGTGTAAACTCCTGAATCCGCCGAACTGTCTCTGCGCCATCCAAGGCAGCTCGTTCTGCTGCCATAAGCCTTTTTAAGGTTTTCTGATCGCTGGCCCCACGCATGACCATTTGAATGTTCCCCAGTATTATGCCAAGTATATTGTTGAAATCATGCGCCACACCACTTGCAATCTCCCCTACCGCGCGAAGTTTTTCTGACTGGACTAACTGCTCCTGCGTCGCCTTTAACTCATCATATGCGTGCCTAACTGCTGCTTCCAATTGCTTTCGTCGTGTGATATCGCTGAAAACCTCGACACGCCCGGCGTAATCTCCATCCTCAGCGAATAGTGGCGCGCTGTATCGGTGTAGTACACGACCTTCGCCAACAAGTTCGTAGACATCTTCCAGCGCCTGGCCACGTTGGTTGACTACTGTGGATAGATCTTCACGAGTCAACTCTCTACCCTTCACGCGTCCGCACAAAGCCTGCGCAACCGCGTCTGCAAAATCCAAGCCTACCAGCCTGCCTTCAGGTAGCCCAAGAATGCCACGAATGTTTGAATCACTGAATATGATACGCCCGCCTGCATCTGTAATGAGGACGCCACGACTACCCAGCACAGAAGGAAAATCAAGGAATGGCAAATCATTCATTGTGGTATTTACAGCCTCGGTCACAATCTCAACCCCTTGTTCCTAGCCTCTTGTTTTCTATGGTGTGAATCTGAAGAATAGCATTCACCCTTGGCAATTTTCAAACTCATTCAAACATTCAAAATCGAGACGTCGGTTTCCCGAGCACGTATTGAAAATCAATGGTAACTTACATGTGTTGCAGGGCGCGCTCCGCGGTCCATTTCAAGTCTGGATTCGTAGACCTCGCTAGCCTTTCCAAATCAGGCCTCACACTCCTGTCGCCAATCTGCCCGAGCGCGTACGCCGCCCATTTAGCCGAAACTGTGCTTGATTTCAAGGCTTCTCGAAGCGCAGGAACAGCATCGGAACCAATTTGAACCAAGGCACATGCAGCACGGTATTTTACGATATCGCTTGTTTGCGAAGACAAAACAGAAATTAGCCTCGGCACTGCCGTCCTGCCAAGTAGCCCCAGCGACTCACTTGCCGCTTCTGCGACACGTCCGTCGGCATCCCCGAGTAGTTTTATCAGCGGCTCAATCTGGCTCACGTTATGCCGTTCACCCAATCCACGAGCCACTGAAAGCCGAACGACAGGATCCGAATCAGAAGCAAGTCTCAAGAGTGCATCTGTTGCTTCCGGCGCATCTATCTTTTCCAAAACTTGAGCACCAGCGTGTCTCATCCCTTGAGACCTTGCCATTGCTCCAAGAACCTTTGGAACAGCAGGCGCACCAATGCGTTGCAACCCGCTTATGACGGATGACTTCACTCTAAGGTCATAATCATCCATTGAATCAACAAGTGCGCTGATGCCTTTTTCACCATCCAGCACACTCAACGCCCGTGCAGCCCTCGCCCTGACTTCCCCGTCATCTTCGGGATTTCGTAGTACTTCCACAAAGAGGTCTATTCCCCGCGGGTCGCATATCGTACATAGCGAACTGATTGCTACACGGCGCACAGATTCAATGTCTCTAGTCGCCTCGAGCAATGCCGGCGTAGCCTTCATACTGCCTATCTTACCCAGGCTCACCGCGGCTGCCATTCGCACGTCTTGGTCTTTGTCCTTTAAGAGTCTGACAAACGCCGGAACGCTGGGTTCGCCAATCTGAACAAGGACATCGCATGCCGCTGCCCGTAGGTCGGGTGCTTTTACCGCTTCACGCACGTACGGAACCACGGGTGCTCCGATAGCGACAAGTGCACTTGCCACACCTTTCCGTACGTTCTCATCCGAATCCCTCAACGCAGGCACGAGTATCCCGATATGGTCTTTTCCCAGGACAACTAGTGCAGCCGCTACCCTGTTTCTAACCGTGACTCGAGGATCTTTCAACAAAATCAAGCATTGCTTGACTGTAAGTTCGCCCGGAATTCGACGAATTACCGTCCGCAGTACTCTAATACGATCAACCCGCGGCATTTCCTGCATCACATCAAAGAGGCGATCGCGTGCCATCAATTCCTTCGCTGCCGAGATCTGTTCCTCTGGACTACCATATCGAAGGTCATGCGCTAGCCTGCTCATCGTTATATGTCCACTGATGCCGCGTGCCAACCCAGCCACTATGGCACCCAAGATCACAATACGCCAGATCAAAACTTTCTTGTTCAAGTGTTCTATCCCTCCCCTATCTTGACAGTATCCAGGATATTCCTAGCGATAACACTGCTAAAAACACTGCCCAGAATCGCCACCTTGCAGCCGTCACTAACTGTACCGCAATTAGCAAACACAGCACCACACCAATTCCACACAAAACTCCTATCTCTGCGGGACTAAGGATGGATGGCTGTAGAATGATGCCTCTCGTCACTCCAACTGTCGCCCCAAAGCCGATACAGGCAACTACTGCTGGGACGAATCTTTCCAGAATTCCCAAATCCGCCGCCATGCTCATGACAAACATCATTGTCGAAAGCAGACCCGTTGTTATAATCCCGAGTACGGGAGCAAAACCCTGACTATTGAATAACGGCGCGACAAGTGGCAGCATACACATTCCAAGGAGCGGAATGTACCACCAGGCAACCTCATGAAATCGTCTCCTCGCCGGCACGACGTCCACCGCCGCATGTATGCTCACGGAATGACCCTCAATGTCAAGGACCAGTTCGCCCTCATACGTGCCAGGATGCCAAAAGGTCTCTGTGTCTGCATTTACTTCCAGTCGTTCCCTGCCCTTGTAGAACACCTGAGGCGACACGCTCAACCACCCAGGTTGTGAGACCACTCGCCCACGTGTTCGTTTTCGCCCTGGCACCATGACCTGCAACCTTAACGTCTTGACTTCGCCTTGCCTGACCCTACCAAAATCCAGTTCCTCCGGTGAAATGACAACCTCGGCTTTCCCAAACTCCTCTCTGTTGAAAGGCTGAAAGCGCTCAGTCGCTCTGTCGGATACAGAGTACTTTCTCAGGTTTACATATATCTGCTCGAGGTCATCACGGAGTTCAGCCGCGCTCTGATAACGCTTCCCTTTATCTTTCGCCAAAGTTTTACTCACGACCTCTTCTAAACCTGCCGGTAACGCAGGATTGACCACGTTCACTGGCGCAGGTTCCTCTTCTTGAATAACGCGCTTCCAGGCAAACGGGTCCTTTGCTTTGGTTGCCTGAAATGGTCGCTTTCCTGTCAACATTTCATAAAGTGTCACACCGACTGACCATATGTCGGAGCGGTGGTCTGACCGTTCTTCTTCCTCGAAATCTTCGGGCGCCATGTATGCATATGTCCCTGCGCCGCCAGCATATGAACCACTGCCCAAGATTTCGGCGAGCCCGAAATCTACAATTTTCGCGTCTCCTGTCTCGGCCAAAAGTATATTCGCAGGCTTAATATCTCGGTGAATAGTGTGACTTCGATGGGCAAAGTCAAGCGCATCGCACACTTGCATCGCAATCCTTAGCGCTTCTGCAACCGGCAGCCTACCCTCGCGATGGATATATTCGCTGAGATTCGTACCCTTCACATATTCCATGTCAATGATCAGACGCCCATCTATCTTGTCCACGGAATTTACCCGAACGATATTTGGATGGCGGAGGCGGTCGAGGAGGCGTGCCTCTTCCAGAAACCGCTTTTCGTCTGCGGCTTGCAGGTTTACTTCTTTGAGTGCAACGTGCTTTCCAAGCAATGAGTCCCACGCGAGATATACAATGCCTGAAGCACCGTGTCCCAAAACATCAAGTTTCTCGTATTTCCCGACCCTACCCAGCGGCATGACTGGCGTCTCTCTCCGGGCTAATTGCCGTCCTTAGATTCAGGTTTCACCCGAATTACTTTTAAGCGACCTGCGTCAATCACAAATATGTTGCCATCTTTGTCTATGGTAAGAGCTCCTGGGCGAACCAACTTACCTGACGCAATTCCTTCCTTGAACGACCCATTCTTATCCAGTCTCACGATTTCGTTGTGACCAGGATCTGATATATATATGTTGCCTTTGGCGTCTGTGGTGAACATTACTCCCAATCCGTTTTTGGTTGCTTTCAAAGTAGCAAACCGGCCCCCTATTCGGGATATGGCCCCCCACTTATCTATTCGATTCAACCTGCCTTGGAGGTCCACCGCATATACACCTCCAAACGGCGCCGGTGCAAGAGTTTGCTCCTGAAACACCATATGGGAAAGAGAAACCGGCTCTTCATACTTGACACCCTCAGATTCTCCCAAAACTGGTGTCGTCCGCCTAGGTTCGGAACCTACGAAATTCAAGACCGGAACACGACCTAGAAGCACACCTGCAACGAAGCCAAGTATTAGTCCCAATAAGACGGAGACCAGAAATGGAATTCTCCATTTCATGGCCTCTGTACTTCGGGTCTTCTGACCGACTCGACCAGGTAGTTGAACCATGATAACAGTGATATTATCGCGCCCTCCTTTGTCAAGGGCAGTCTGAACCATTTGCTCACAAGCTTCCTTCAAATCCTTCGAATCAAGGATTATGCCCGCCAGTTCTTCGTCAGAAAGCGTTTCGATAAGCCCATCCGTACAGAGAAGAATATTATCACCAGGAATCAAGTCAACCACACCAAGATCAGGTTCGGCATTAGCCTCGATGCCAACAGCGCGAGTGATAACATTCCGAAAACGGCTTCTCCTCGCCTCCTCTTCCGTTATGTCGCCCGTCCTTACCTTTTCCGCAACGATGGAGTGGTCTTCTGTGAGACGCCGAAGTCTCCCGTCACGAAAAAGGTACACACGACTATCACCAAGGTGAGCAAGAAAGGCTTTCCCGCTCGAGACTGCAACTGCAGCGCAAGTCGTGCCCATCCCGTGCAGTTCCGGGCTTGCGTTTGCTTCTTTGTATACTATGGCGTTTGCCATCCTCATCGCATTTCTAAGAGCGGTTTGAAGATCACCCCGTGCCCCACGGGCCTCTGAAATGAACACGTCGCGTATCACATCCACCGCCGAATGGCTTGCGTGGGCTCCTGACGAGCGCCCACCCATTCCGTCCGCCACCACAAACAGACCATCTGCGACGCCCTGCAGGTCTTTCGCTGTCAACACAAGATAAGCATCCTCGTTGACAGACCGTCGCCCTTTCGACGTTCTCCATGCCGTCTTTATTTCATTCTCCTGCATTGGCCTAATCCAGATCCTTTTTCAGCAGCCCAATCACGTACACTATGAACAACGCAAGAGCCGCGAGGAAGACGTATTTCAGGATAGAGAGCACACATTTAAGAACCTCAGGACCGCTCAAAGCACATCTCCGTGTCGCCTATCTTGATGACATCGCCCGGCATAAGCCTAACAGGAATGCCGAAGCCAACCGACTCGCTGTTTATGATTATCTCACATCCTTCTGCAACAGTCTCTATATAGAATGCAATTCCGTCTGGAGAAAAGACTCTGGCATGATGTGCCTCAACTGCACTGCCGGATACCCGAACATCGCTCGTAGGCGACTTGCCGATTAAGACTTCTGAAGCAAGTAGGAAATCGTCTGTGCCATCAAGCCGCTTGATTACCAGTTTCGGACGATCTGCAACCTTCGGGCATTGCGCAGGAGCATGCGTTTCATGTGCCGCCGCCTCGAACACCATTTCAGTTGCCCCTAGCCGGACTCTGTCACCGTGCTGAAGAACCCGTGTCGTAACTTTCTCGCCATTCACCCAAACACCATTTGTGCTATTGAGATCAGTTATTGTAAAGCCTTGTGCGCCAATTGTTATCCGGGCGTGACGTTTTGACACCATCCCATCTCTGTCCAATACAAGATCATTATTAAGCCGGCGGGACCTACCAATCTGAATCACTGGTTTATCTATCAGAAAACGCTCACGCGAGCCATCAATGTGGTTTATCGTAAACGAGGGCGGCGTAACCGTCCTTAATTCATATGCATCCCCTGCAGGAATTGTGAGTTCTTCCTCCCACGTTTCCGAAGGCTCATCGACAGCCACACGCGCGCCTTTTGATTCACCCGTTTCCACAAGGTGAACATCCCACTTGCATTTAACTCTCAGCCTCTCCCCTGCAGAAGGTTCCGCCTCCTGGATGGTAAAGTCAATTGGACCCCGCACATGATACTTGTTCTGCGCCATGTACCTGCGAATCGCCCTCTCCAGTTCTTCCTTGTCAAGTAGCGCAAGCAAATATTCCCGCTCGGTGTCGTTCTCAAAGGCTATCTCAAGAATGTACTTATTGGGCACGTACACTCGATTGTCAATGCCCTCTTTTCGATTGTCCTCCATGGTAGTGATAATCTTACGCAGGATGTCTTTCGGACGCATCTCCCCAGTCGCGTCGCCAAACCACGACTCATACCAATTCGCAAAGTTCTTATTTATTCTTTCGAAAATGTCCATTGCTGTACTCCGAACCCTTCGGAACCTTTTGCCATCGACCAAGTTCTACCGCAGAAGAAAACAAAGCGTGTGACACATGGCCAGACGTATGAAAGATTGAGTCAGGATACCTACGTCGTAGTACGCCGCCAAAGATGGCATATTCTTCATTCAGCCAGGATCTCATTGCCCATGCGGACAATGTCATCAACTTGCTCTGCGGACTCAAACCCGATAACAACGGCGTCTACAAAATCAAGTCCGAGCACAAACGCCAGAGACTCATGCCTTGAATCCGCAATCGTCCCTTCCCCAAGTATCTTGATCCCGACGACTCCTCTCCCAGCATCGTGAATTTTCCGAATAACTGGAAGCACTTCGGATACCGTCCCATCCATCTTCGCACCCGCGTGGTTGATGCGGGTCAAAGCCACTTCCACGAAAGGGTTTTCTGGCACAGCACTCATCGCCTTTAAAGAATGGAATGACATGCCATGCGCACGAATGATGCCCTTCTCCTTTGCAGTGTGCAAGGTATCCACGAAGGTAGCCAAATCAACAGGCCAGGCCGCTGAATCCACGCAGTGAATCATCAGAATGTCAATGTAGTCCGTCTCCAACTCTTGCCTAAAACGATCGATATCCGCCCACGCGTCCTGGCACGTCCGGTACCATAGTTTAGTCTGGATTACATAACTTTCTCTCGGCTTATGCCGTAACGCGGCACGCAGATAGGAGTGCGTACCATAAATGTCTGCAACGTCAAAGTAATTGATGCCCAGGTCATAGGCATGATTGACCATTCTTGCGAACTTCACAATACCGACTCTTGTTTGGTTGGACTCTTTGTTCCAACCTTTCGTGCCTGTACCAAATCCCAAGTACGAAACCTCGATTCCAGATTTTCCAAGTTTCACCCGGTCAGTAAGGTGTCTCAGTCTTCGACTCTCCGCGGCAACCACTGGGGAATACAGAGCCGCGCTGGTTGCAATCACTCCCTCAAGGAACTGCCGACGCGAAATCCTACCGCCCATAATTCACTCCACTTTGAACTTCAAGATTGATACTACAGCATTGCTACCTGGCTTGAGGTTCTTGATCACCACCGAGATCCGACCGTCTGTAGTATCCTGAGCCGATACCGGGACTTCGACCCAGCGACCGGATTGGAAGCCCTCAAACTCACCTATCGTCCTATCTTCGACCCGAAGCAATTGCCTGCGTCCACCGCTGAAATTGTCGCCGTCAAGAAGATACATCCGCATCACGCCAGAAATCCCAACCGGACATGTAATGTCGAACTCCAGCGAGTCGTAATCCGCCCAGCAGTAGTTGACAGGTCCAGGCCACTGTGGCCCCTGAAAAGCATACCCTTTCTTCAACTGGTAATCCCAACCTTCGGCTAGGTAAGCATCTTCTTCAGCCATATTGCCACAGTATACTATCAATGTCTCGCCCGGCGCCGGAGCCTCGTTTGATTGCACTGTGATGAATTTCGGTCGGCGTTCCCGCGCTGCAGGCAACCGCGGGAATGGAAGATGCGGCTCAGTCTGATACCAATAAGCCACGCTAGAAAACTCAAGCAAATTTTCCTGCTTCGAGTATTCGTCGAAGAAGAAACGCGCTTCGTTCTTGCCAAACCCGACCGTCATTCGCAAATCCTTCTTGAATGAGATCCGGTCGTTAACGGTAAAGCGATACGCTGCGGCCCCATTATACCAAGGCTGAAAGCCGGTATATGGAAAACTATTAGACTGCTCGGGAAATCCCCAACTGAAACCAAATGAATCCTCAAGCCCTTGCCACTCGATGGTAGGTTCTTCCTCTCCATCCACGTAGAACTTCACGTTTTCATCCACAGGGTAACCCGCGTTCGGCGAACCTACTCCACGAACTGTGCAATTCCATCCAACAAAGTGCCCACTGCCCCTAGCCCTAAAAACCTCATATTCCTCATTGCCAAGCAAGAGCGTGCGCTGACGCCAGCACGCATGAAAATAAGCCGTATTGTCAGGCAATGATTTCATGGTGTGATAAATCACATAACTATAGCAAGGATTAGCCGACCACGATCCACTCGGATATCTTGGGTTATCTGCTTCAAGTTCCACACGAGCAGATTTTCGAAAAGGCATTGGAAAATAGCAGTTCCAACCTCGCTTTTTATTTACAAGCACCGTGTCCACACGCTCAAGTGCGCCATTTGGGTCGCAGAAGAAATCCACTAGCGGCGATTCAACACTAGGGTATCGCTCACCGTCCCAATAAATGCGCAAAACGAGGTCACGTCCCAACTTCATTGTTTGCGGCAGCGCAAAGTGCATCATAGTGATTACGCCTGGACCCTTCAGGTCTGCTACCACTACCTTGCGCCTACCCCCGCCAAATTGGACCTCTTTGGGATTCTCACCCCAAAGTGCGTTAACTTGCTTTGTCTCTCCATCGCGAAGCAGGTAAAGCGAGTCAATCCCCCACAGCGGTTCGGCGCCTGCCGACGACAACGAAATCAATAGGAGGACGAAAAAAACTGCGGAGATTGCTTTTTGACGCACAGCATCTCACCCCATTTAATGAAGGTTGGTGATAATTTCCCCAGATGAGGGCCGAAATCCTGCTCACAATATGCGTGGAAGGTTTGCTGTCGGGAGTCAATCCAGCGCAAGGACTCAATAGAGCGAACCATGACCGATGCGGAAAGCGGAAAACTGCAATGACGTAAAGAGTAGTGACAGCAGGACAAGAAAGATGGCATTGCCATTTTCCATCAACCGCCGTCCCTGCCTGTCCCTAGGCGCGAAAAGGCATAGTAACAACATAGCCACCTGCGCACCGGGAAATGCGATAAAAACAATCCACGACGGGACTTGATTATATGGCACGGACGAACCCACCCAACCAGCCGGGATTTTCGATGGTAGGTGTGGATAGACAATAGCCGCCATTACCAACTGTGCCACAAAACCCAGAATGATTGCTCCTACCGAGATCTTGAAACCGATATGGGTAAACTTCGGCTCCTTTTTCGCTTTTTTTACTGGCGAGGTCTCTATACGCCTCATGTTTTTTCGCTTTGCCATGTGACTATCAAACCCCTATGGACGCAGTAAGTGCAACTCTTCACCATATTATACACATTCATCGTTTCATTTGCACAGTCTTCTTTCTTGACAAGCCTTGAATATGCCCTTAGAATACGTTGGGTTGAACCTAGCGGTCAGTGCATCTATTTCACTGGAGGTAATCGAGAAATGAGCGGCGCCCTGTCTGTGAGCGAAAAAAACTTTGACAGCGAAGTACTCCAATCTGAGTTGCCTGTGCTTGTGGACTTCTGGGCTGAGTGGTGCGGACCATGTCGAATGGTGGCTCCAGCAGTCGAGGCTATCGCCAATGAGCATTCGGGGAGGCTCAAGGTAGTCAAACTCAACGTTGATGAAGCACCTTCTGTAGCAGCCAAGTATCAGATAATGAGCATACCCACCTTGATGCTCTTCAAAGGTGGACAAATCGTGGAGCGGATTGTCGGGGCGCAGCCAAAACAAAAGATTTTAGAACAGATACTGCAGCACATCTAACCTACCTACGCATATCTCTATCGTTCTTGCTCAGATTGACACTTGTTCGCTTTTTGAATATAATTTGTATTCAAGGATGCGCTGCGGTAAATATGAGGAGGTAGCGGCAGAATATGGCCGGCGTTAGACTAAAAAACCTTACCAAGACGTTTAAAAACGTCGTTGCAGTCAGGAATATGAACCTAGACATAAAGGACAAGGAGTTCCTTGTGCTTGTCGGTCCCTCCGGATGTGGCAAGACAACCGCCTTGCGTATGGTGGCAGGACTGGAAGAAGTAACCGAGGGGGAAATCTACATCGGCGACCGGCTGGTGAATGATGTCTCTCCGAAAGATAGAGATATCGCGATGGTCTTCCAGAATTACGCCCTCTATCCACACATGAGCGTATTCGACAATATGGCTTTCGGGCTCAAGTTGCGTAAGGTGCCCAAGCAGGAAATAAGAAGGCGTGTTGACGAGGTCGCAAAGTTATTAGGACTCTCCGAACTCCTCGACAGGAAACCGAAGCAATTGTCTGGAGGGCAGAGGCAGCGCGTAGCACTTGGTCGCGCAATCGTACGAGAGCCAAAAGTGTTCCTTATGGATGAACCGCTTTCCAACCTCGATGCAAAACTGCGCGTGCAGACTCGCGCAGAACTGATCAAGTTACATAGGCGGCTGGGAATCACCACCATATATGTCACACATGATCAGGTCGAGGCCATGACGATGGGCGATAGAATCGCGGTAATGCGCGAGGGCGTTGTCCAGCAGGTGGATACACCCCTTGGTCTTTACAACAACCCAGTGAATATGTTCGTTGCAGGATTCATTGGCACCCCCGCAATGAACTTCATAGAAGCAACGCTGGTGAAATCCAGCGACAGGTACGTGGTTGACGCCGGAAGTTTTAAAGTGGTGATTCCGGAGTCAAAAAATGGCAAGTTCGACGAATATGTCGGCAAGAAGGTCATTTTCGGCGTTAGACCGGAGGACATATTTGACAAGTCACTTAGCCCTCTCGTCAAACCTAGCGACGAGAATACAGTAAAGGTATCTGTGGACGTCATTGAGCCGATGGGGCCAACTTGTACGATATACATGAACACGGGCGGACACAGTCTCGTGGCAACGGTTGACGCCGATACGAGGGCAAAAGAAGGCGAAGAGATGGAAGTGGTGTTTGATATGGAGAAAACCCACCTCTTTGATCCGCAGACTGAGATGGCGCTGTATTGATTTCGCCACGTTGAGGAGCAAACCTGCTGAGGCATCTCGTGCGATTTCCAAGATTTAGCGAAACACAGATATGGAGAGGGCTCCGGTCAAGAAGCCGGAGCCTTTTTGGTAGGACATGAAAAGACTATTTGTCACGGGCGCAAGCGGAATGCTTGGCAGTTATGTGGCATCCCAGGCAATTGAAAATGGGTGGAGTGTGACCGCAACTTACTCGAGGCATCCGGTGCGCATTCCAGGGTGCTCTCTGATTCCACTTGACATTGCCGACGCTGCTAATGTTTCCAAGGCCGTGACTTCTGCATCTCCTGACGTGATTATCCATACCGCGGCGCAAGCAAAACCAGACGTATGCGAGCAAAACAAACGCCTTGCCTTCGATTCAAATGTGCTAGGCACCTACAACATCACCCGGGCGGCAGAGGCTGTCAATGCCCGCGTGGTACACATTTCCACTGACTCGGTATTCAGCGGCGAGAAAAACCCATACAAAGAAGATGATCCGGTGAGCCCAATTAGTTACTACGGCTTGACGAAGGCCGCAGGTGAAGCAGCAGTAAGGTCTTCAACTGCAAAGTGGGCTATCGTCCGCACTTCGATAATATTTGGACCGCGGAAGTTTGAACATGTCGAATCATTTTCTGACAAGGTGATTGATGCTCTCCGAGAAAACAAGCCTATCAAAGCGTATGTTGACCAATACCGGTGCCCAATTCCCGCCTGGAATCTAGCCGAGGCATGCCTTGAGATCGCAGAACGTGCCCTTGAAGGCATATTTCACGTCGAGTGCCCAGATGTTACCTCGCGATTCGAATGGGCCCGTAAGATTGCTCAAGTCTTCGGATTTGACGAATCTTTGATAGAACCGATGTACATGGACTCTTCTCCTGGAATTGCGCCTCGCTCCAAGAGTCTGGTCCTGGACGTCTCACGCACAATTGAAACACTCCACACACGCCTGCTAACATTTGAGGAAAGCATACTGGAGTTGCACAAAAGATCATCCATCTGAGTTAAAATAGGAGGGCAGATGACGTACGAACCTACCTGGGAATCTCTCGACCAACGGGCGACCCCAACTTGGTTTGACGAGGCAAAGTTCGGCATTTTCATCCACTGGGGTCTCTACTCCGTTCCAGCCTGGGCGCCGGTAGGACGAGGAGGAGAAAGTTATGCCGAGTGGTACTGGAAACACATGAATGACCCCAACCACCCTACCTATAGGCATCACCGCGACGTCTATGGCGAGAAGTTCGTTTATCAAGATTTCGTTCATCTCTTTAGAGCCGAACTGTTCGAACCGGAACGTTGGTCAGACCTGTTCAAAATGTCCGGGGCAAAGTATGTCGTGCTGACCTCCAAACACCACGACGGATTTTGCCTGTGGCCAAGCGCACAATCCTGGAACTGGAATAGCGTGGATGTCGGTCCGCACCGTGACCTATGTGGAGAACTTTCCAAGGCGGTCAAAGACAGCGGCTTGAAAATGGGTTTTTACTATTCACTCTATGAGTGGTACAACCCACTCTACCTTGACGACTTTGAGAAATATGTGGCGAATCACATGATTCCCCAAATGAAGGATCTTGTATTACGATACGAGCCTTCGCTATTGTGGACAGACGGCGAGTGGGAAAGACCCAGCCAAGATTGGCGAAGTACCGAATTCTTGGCGTGGCTCTTTAACGAATCGCCAGTCAAGGATGAAGTTGCCGTAAATGACAGGTGGGGAAAAGAAACAAGGAGCACCCACGGCGGATTCTATACAACCGAGTATGGGCAAGTCCACCTTGGAGCGGACCTCAAATTAGGCGAAAAACACAAATGGGAAGAATGCCGAGGCATCGGGTACTCTTTTGGATACAACCGAAACGAACATTTAGAAGACTACATGACCGAGCGAGATTGTATCCACTTGCTTGTGGACACAGTCTCAAAGGGTGGAAACCTCCTTTTGGATATCGGACCAACCGCTGACGGTCGTATTCCCGTCATAATGCAGGAAAGGCTTGTCCAGATCGGTAATTGGCTAAGTGTGAACGGTGAAGCAATTTATGGTACTCAACCATGGCGACAATCTGACGATGACGCCATCCGTTACACTGCAAAAGGCAGCACGCTCTACGCCATCTGGCTAAAATGGCCTGGACGACGGTTTGTGCTCCGTGGGGTAAGACCCTCTAAAGACACGACCGTTTCCATGCCTGGATTAGAATTAGCGATGAAGTGGCAGCCTAGCGACAATGGTATGATCGTCGAAGTGCCAGATGTTTCACCTGACCACTTGCCCAGCCAACACGCCTACGTGTTCAAACTTTCGAACATGCAAGAGGGAGTGCAATGAGAAAACAGATGCCCCGTGTGTGGAGAGTCTTCGTTCTACCACTAGTCCTATGTCTCGTGTTTATTGGCATTATCGGGACTGTCGCAAATTGCCAACAGGATCGGCTGGCACAACTCGTCATCCCGCCAGACGTCGAACTGATTCGTGATGTGGAGTACGGGAAAGGCGGTGGGCGTCCTCTGAAACTCGACATAGTTCGCCCAAAGCACTTGCCGGATAAACCTATGCCCGCAGTCGTATTCATTCATGGCGGAGGTTGGCAACAGGGAAGAAAGGAAGGAAGTATTTTCCGACTGATACCCCTGGCACAAAATGGCTACTTTGGAGCGAGCATCGAGTATCGCCTTTCCGGTGAGTCTATTTTCCCGGCCCAAATAGAAGACTGCAAATGTGCAATCCGTTTTCTGCGCGCCAAATCTAAAGATTACAACATAGATCCAGAGCACATAGGCGTGTGGGGTAGTTCCGCCGGAGGACACCTCGCAGCCTTGTTAGGGACTTCCGGCGGAATCAAGTTCCTTGAAGGCAAGGGAGGCTGGCAGGAGTACTCCAGTCGCGTTCAAGCAGTGTGCGACTTCTTCGGACCCACTGACTTTCTGAAATACTTAGAATATGCCGAGAAAGCCGGAATGGACATAGAAGAGTTGAAAAAGCGCCACGCAGATAACGCAATTTCCAGACTTTTGGGTGGTCCTTTCTGGGAGAAACCAGGACTATGCAGGAAAGCAAGTCCAATAACATATGTCACAAAGGACGACCCTCCGTTCCTGATCTGCCATGGCGACCAGGATAACCTAGTCCCTCTAAACCAAAGTGAGATCCTTCACGAAGCACTTCGCAGAGTCGGTGTCGAGTCAACTCTCTACGTGGCGAAGGGTAAAGGGCATGGCTGGCGTGAAGATCCAGTTATTGATAAAATGGTTCTAGATTTTTTTAATAATCACTTACGAGGAGGCAAATAAGTTGAGAGGATTGATTGCATTTTTGGCGGTACTGGGGATAGTTTCTGGAGTCACCGCGCAGGAGGCGGCGCAACAACCAGCCCCAAAGGCTGAATTTACAATTCCTGACGACGTCGAACTACTAAAGGATATCCCTTATGCAAACGACAATCACCAGAAACACAAGTTAGACATACTGAGGTTGAAGAACGCCCCTAAAGAGCCGATGCCGGTCATTGTGTGGATTCACGGTGGCGGTTTTCGAGGCGGAAGCAAGACCTCCGGTTACCAACGGCTATTGCGCTTCGTCAGACGAGGCTATTGCGGTGTAACCATTGACTACCGGTTCAGCACCGAGGCTATATTCCCAGCCCAACTCCAGGACTGCAAATGCGCGATAAGATTCCTTCGTGCCAAGGCCAAAGATTATAACATTGACCCCGACCGCATCGGTGTCTGGGGCGCCTCCGCAGGAGGAAATCTCGTTGCAATGCTGGGAACCACTGGCGGAATTGAAGAATTTGAAGGCAACGGCGGATGGCAGGAGTATTCCAGCCGTGTGCAAGCAGTGGTCGTGTACTACGCCATGACAGATTTCCTTGCGATTGAGGAACTCGTAAAACAAGGTAAAGCCACAGAGCGGTTTATGCGTCACGATGGAAAAGATTCTGCATCGGGTTTGCTTGGAGGTCCGTTCTGGGAGAAACCCGAACTTTGTCGGAAAGCGAGTCCTACCACTTATGCGTCAAAGGATGACCCTCCTTTCTACATTTTCCATGGTGACCAAGACCCATTGACGCCCGCAAGTCAAGGAGAGTTGCTCAATAAGGTACTGAGTGAAGCCGGCGTTGACTCGAACTTCTACCTTGTCAAGGGCGGCAAACACGGCTGGCCGGCGAGACCTGATGTAGATGAAAAAGTAGACGAGTTCTTCGACAAACATCTCAAGGCAGTAAAATCCGATACTGATCAGGTGACAGGAATATCCCCCTGTTGCGGTGTTCCCGTGGTAGCGCCTTGACGGAATGCCTGGGGTCAACGGGCATGCTTACGTGCAAACTGAGCCATAGTCTGGCGTGACCATTATCAGGCCGATCTCCAGTCGGCAGGGATGGTTCGCGCCAGCCCGCCACGCCCTGAGCTCGGTCCAATGGTGCTCTGCTCCTGCATAGTTCCGCTTATTGACCGATGGGCGGTTCCTGCCTATAATATTTATGGATTTCCGGGGTCGTCCAACGGCAGGACACGGGCCTTTGGAGCCCGGTATCCTGGTTCGAATCCAGGCCCCGGAGCCATATTTGCCTTCTTGCGTAAAATCCCCCGTGCCCTCATATGCGCTGGACTGGAATTAGACCGCCCTCCGACGCTGTACCGATGCAATTCTGACAACGGCGTTTCAATCCTCACCGGTCCTTTCGGACCGGTGCAACGCCGAATCAAGGCGTATTGTAACGCTCTCACTTCGTTTCAATCCTCACCGGTCCTTTCGGACCGGTGCAACTGGCTTGGTTGTGCCAATCGTGTAATTGTGCAGTTGTTTCAATCCTCACCGGTCCTTTCGGACCGGTGCAACCAAATCTCCACTTCTCCATTGCTCTTCCTCCTTCTTGTTTCAATCCTCACCGGTCCTTTCGGACCGGTGCAACGAGGACTTAGGCATAAGACGGCAAGCGCATAGCGCGTTTCAATCCCCACCGGTCCTTTCGGACCGGTGCAACCGGAATCGTCGGCTGTACCAAGCCATAGTTAATCGCGTTTCAATCCCCACCGGTCCTTTCGGACCGGTGCAACAGCCCTGCACCGGTGGACCGTGTGAAAGAGGCGATGGTTTCAATCCCCACCGGTCCTTTCGGACCGGTGCAACATTAGCCTTGCCTACTTCCGCTCCTTTCGTTCCTTCCGTTTCAATCCCCACCGGTCCTTTCGGACCGGTGCAACAGGAGGCACGAAGGAGATTACAGAACGATGTCGTAGTTTCAATCCCCACCGGTCCCTTCGGACCGGTGCAACTTGAGTGTCTGAAAGGGGGTGATTAAAGCATGATTGTTTCAATCCCCACCGGTCCTTTCGGACCGGTGCAACGAGCATAGCCGCAAAAACTACGACAAGATGCGTGAAGTTTCAATCCCCACCGGTCCTTTCGGACCGGTGCAACCCAGAGACACATATATCTGACCTGCTGGTCTACACGTTTCAATCCCCACCGGTCCTTTCGGACCGGTGCAACACGGCCGAAGGCGCTATGGCGCATAACATAACAAGCGTTTCAATCCCCACCGGTCCTTTCGGACCGGTGCAACCTCTGTAGCCAGCGAAAAATATGGCCGCCGTGGAAGTTTCAATCCCCACCGGTCCTTTCGGACCGGTGCAACATGCATCAGCTTGACAGTCACTTTTGTACCGCCAGTGTTTCAATCCCCACCGGTCCTTTCGGACCGGTGCAACAATTTTGGCTAGGTATTCCCTAGCCGCAAATAAAATGTTTCAATCCCCACCGGTCCTTTCGGACCGGTGCAACTCTTATATATATGGCAAAGTATTTTTCACGGAGTGGTTTCAATCCCCACCGGTCCTTTCGGACCGGTGCAACATTGTCAAGCCAGCAGGTGTCTACTTGGTCATAAGGGGTTTCAATCCCCACCGGTCCTTTCGGACCGGTGCAACGATGCCAGCACTGTGGGCGGACATTGATGTTCAAAATGTTTCAATCCCCACCGGTCCTTTCGGACCGGTGCAACGTTGCCAACAAGGTGGCAATTGCGCCTGGACTAGACAGTTTCAATCCCCACCGGTCCTTTCGGACCGGTGCAACCTCACTTCGAACGGCATGATTGGTCTGTTAATCGTGAGGTTTCAATCCCCACCGGTCCTTTCGGACCGGTGCAACGTCATGTCGCCTCCTGATTATTAGTATCTATCTCGTTTCAATCCCCACCGGTCCTTTCGGACCGGTGCAACTTATACTGCCTATGCTCACAATCTAAGCGATCTGCGGTTTCAATCCCCACCGGTCCTTTCGGACCGGTGCAACAGCAGAGCCGCAAAAACTACGACAAGATGCGTGAGGTTTCAATCCCCACCGGTCCTTTCGGACCGGTGCAACAGACCGCCGCAGAGATTAAGGCAGGCGCCGCTAAGAGTTT